>ENA-OWPA01000614-OWPA01000614.1-bioreactor-metagenome-genome-assembly--contig:-NODE-614-length-42660-cov-4.099782_pt1 | contig 42660 bp, 34 predicted proteins | sample MGYA00238139_ERZ651803 | MGnify/ENA primary metagenome ERZ651803 (study PRJEB26909, sample SAMN07631231) | bioreactor metagenome | isolation source: Switchgrass digestor | place: USA: Dartmouth... | reverse complement strand
TATCCATCAAAATAGACGCCGGTAAAATTAAAGCATCATATCCAATAAAGATAGAGCTTCCTGAAGTTTGTTCCCTGGACAGGATTAATCTGGCCTCAAGGATGGGAGTTGTAGACGAACATACCAGGATACGGCTGCTGCTGCAAGCACTGTCAGCGGACAAAGGTCTTCCGGATGAATACAGATCCAAAATACCCATAAAGAGCGGTACACCAATGGTAGAGGAGCTTGTAAGATATACCGGCAGGCAGGATGCTGACAGTGAACTGGTGAAAAGGATAAAGCAATTTTTTTCCAACTCCATTCCAAAACTAGACAGAGTATATACCAGTCCCAGCGGATATTTCAGAATTCACTATACCACCACCGGGCCCAATTCTGTTGTTAGTTCCAGATGGTATAGCCGTACTGCCGTTCCTCTTTATATCCAGTCTATCGGAAAAGCTTTTGATGAAGTTAAGAAATTCACCTGCGAAACCCGGGGATTCAGGACGCCTTTAAGCGATCAGGGCAAAAAAGGGATGGATGTATATGTCTATGACCTTAAGGGCAAATACGGAGTAACTTTTTCTTCAGAGTATCACAATGATAAAAAATACAACACTAGAGTGGCTTCAAGCTACATATGCATAGATAACAACTACTCATCTTCCAAAGGATTTGAAAAAAGCAGGGAAGAATGCATGACGGTTACAGTGGCTCATGAATTTTTCCATGCTGTGCAGTATGCCTACAATGTAGATGCCGACTCATGGTGGAAAGAAGCTTCGGCTACATGGAATGAGGATGAGATTTATACCGGGGTAAACGACTATGTACGCTATCTTGAGAAATTCTTTTCAGCGCCGCAAAAAACATTGGAAAATAGCGGCTATGGCGGGGTAGTATTTGCCAAATTCCTATCTGAAAATTATGGGGGCTATGAAATAATTAAAAGGATATGGGAATATCAGGCGGCCGGCTATAAAAACAGCGTAAGCGCAATAGACAGAGCGATAAAGGACGTTTCGCCGGGAAGCGATTTCGGTGTTGCCTTTGACATATTTACAGCTTACAACTTCAACCCCGAGCAATACTATAAGGAAGGGCGTTTGTGGAAAGCAAAGGTGGCACTTCAGGGAACCTACGATGCGTACCCGGTGGCTGCCACAAAGAACCGTATGGACCACCTTGCAGCCAACTATATCCTTTTTAAAGCAGCACCGGAACTGGACGGAAGAAACCTGAAGATAGCTATAGACGGCAGCGACAAAGCAAGATGGGGCTTTAAAATTCAAAAAAGAAATGCGTCAGACGGAAAATGCAACATCACCAATATTTCTTCAGAAGGATATTATAACAGAACTGAAATCATTGTAGATGACCCGAGGAAGCGGTACAGTGAAATATGCCTGATTCCTGCCAACCTGGAGAAGGAGCGGGATGGGTTGGAATATACATTTTCAGCAGATATCCTGTAGCAAGATAGAAGAAATGAAGTAGCTTATAAAATATGATGTATGTGAAACTTACTTCAATAAATGATGTGAATGCGTTAATCGCTTAAACGATTAACGCATTTATACTATATAAACAATTTGCCGCATGTTATGCGGATTTACTCCGATGTCCATGGAATCTGCTCCTTTATGAGTTGTAACACTTATATGCAAAAATGAATATTATACTGTAGGTTATCTTTGTTGAGGCTTTTCAGGCCTTGTTACAAAGTGTCTCAAGGCAGTTCATTAAAAAACAGGAAGGAGTGAACTCGTATGGCAGATGAAAGAGGATATGGCTATTCCGGATTTAATGAATGGATATGGATTATAATCATTATAATCATCATATTCCTGCTCTTCCCAGGCATATTTGGCGGTTACGGTTACAAAGAGTAAAAACAGATTTTATGTACTTAACACATTGATCAGTACTTATACTTACTTATACTTATTAAAGAGGTGAAGATGTCCACCTCTTTTCTCTTTGATAATACCATTTCACTTGTAACCACATCGCCTATTGCAGAATAGTATGGTAATAGATTGCTCACCAAACGAACAATCAATACCGCTTTAGGATGAAAGGAGGGGCAAGCATGTCTGAAGGAAGAGGCTTTTTCGGTGATAACAGCGAAATTCTATTCTTCATACTGGTGTTCTTGATTCTGTTCTGGTGTAATGGTTTCGGATACGGCTGCAGGGAATAATTGATAAATACTTAAGATGCGATTGACAAAAGAGAGCACTTTCATGCGTGCTCTCTTTTTGTTTATGTAAAGCATTGATCAGATTTATATGCAATAGTATCGATGAAATTTGACCAGGGATAAATTAAGGAATTTATGCTTTAATAATATGCGGATTATAAGCTTGATAAAAGGCCAAGCAAATTACTTCGTTTTATTGCGGAATGCAAAACCTCCGGTAAATCATTTGGAGAAGCTGGTTTTCAACTTAAGCCATCGGATTGGCCGGATGGGCGTGTTGTGCATATTGATTTAAATTGCCTGATAAAAAAAGATTGTGGTTTTGATGGGATTCTATAAAAATCTTCAGAAAGAGAGCTGGCTGACAGGCTTAATTTCCTGCCAGCTGCTTCTTCAATACTCTGTGGCCACTTTTTGAAATGCCGGTTCATACGGATATTTTGACGCACATCCTTTATAGAAGGAGGGCTGGATGTGCAATGCCTATTCTTTGTATCCTCCGTAAAATCCGCCATTGCTCCAGAAAAGAAGCAAAAACAGTATTATGAACCAGAGAAGAGTATCATTTTCGAAAATGCCACCAAAAAATCCTTTCTTTTCGCCCATAACTGAGCCTCCTTTAAGTATTATTTCACTGTAACAATCTAATACCATATTATTCACCTTCAGTTTTTTGTGTTACATATGAAGTGGCTGAAAAAGTTGACTATCGAAACGTGAATAAAGATGCTTTTACCGGCATGTATGCCCCTTTGATGCATTCGAAAGGCCCTGTTTAACAATACAGACATATCTCCACGATAAAAGGCTAATTTTGAATATCGCTTCAAAATAAAGGATTTTTCTGGCTTTACCGGTAGGATTATTGTATAATAAAAATGGAGGTGAACGGCATGAAATTAATTTTAGCGATTGTAAATGATGATGACTGCCAGAAGGTTATAAATGACTTGAATAAGAATGGTATTGGCGTAACTAAGCTTTGTTCATCCGGCGGATTCCTGAAGTCAGGTAATACTACACTTTTAATCGGTGTTGATGAAAGCAAGTTAGAAGAAGCTATAGATTTAATAAAGAAAAACTCGAAAAGCAGAAAGCAATTTGTAAATGCGTCAATGGTTCCAAATGCCATGGGAGGTATGTTCAGCGCCTATCCTGTTGAAGTGACTATAGGTGGTGCAACCATTTTCGTTTTGAATGTTGAAGGCTCTAACAAGTTTTGAATAATATTTGCAAAATAATAAAAGAATATTCTTATCAAAGTTAAAAATATTCTGATCGAAGGGGATATTGAAATGGCTAAAGATAAGAATAAACGGCGCTTTATGGCAGTTCCAATTGAAAAGCATGATACTGCCGCATGGGCAAACGTTGAGAAGTTGAAACCGGTATCTAACGTAAACATTCCGGACGATGAACAGGTAAGAAATGCGAAGGAATATGTTGACTCGAATGAAAAATAAATTGAGGCAAGAAGCTCATTCAATTTATTGCTCTGCCCCCCAACTTTTTGTTTGGGGGTTTTCATTTTTGCTTTCTAAAATCACAAAAATTCATAACATTTTTTCATGATCCGGGAAATTACTCATTGGGAGCAAGAAGCCGGAAGGCGCAAAAAGACTGGTATTAAATTTCTCACGCCTGCAGGTCTGAGTTGCTATATTCCGAACGATATTTAAGTATTTCACAAAAATGTTCGGAGTTTTATTGTCATTCGTGATTTTATTTGATATTATATTATAGGGTGCAATTGATAAATTAATTTAATTGCAGCAGTATGGATGCAAAATCAGGTATGGCGGTAATTGCCCATAATCACCGCCTGCCGAGATAGGAGGACATGGATAATGGCTACCAGAGTTGTTATTGGAACCCAGTGGGGGGACGAAGGAAAGGGTAAGTATATTGACATACTAGCAGCCGATTCAGACATTGTAGTACGGTTTTCAGGCGGAAATAACGCCGGACATACCATAGTTGCCGGTGGTACAAAGTATGCTCTTCATCTTATTCCATCAGGAATATTGCATGAAGGCACGACCTGTATCATTGGAAATGGAGTTGTTGTTGATCCGGCAGTTTTAATAAAGGAGATCAACGAGCTGAAGGATAAAGGAGTAAACACTGATAAATTATTGATAAGCGACAGAGCCCATGTTATCATGCCTTACCATAAAAGGATGGATGAACTGCAGGAAATTGCAAGGGGCAAGGATAATATCGGAACCACAAAGCGGGGCATAGGTCCGGCATATGCCGACAAGACGGAAAGATGCGGCATAAGAATGTGCGATTTGATAGATGAAGAAATATTTGCCGAAAAAGTTCGGGCTAATTTAAGAATAAAAAATGCGATAATAGAAAAAGTATATGGTGGAGAAGGCTTTGATGCCGACAGCATAATAGCCGAATACTCGGAATACGCCAAGATACTGAAAAAATATATTACGGATACGAGTGTCGTGCTTTTTGATGCTGTTGAAAAGGGTAAAAACATACTGTTTGAAGGAGCCCAGGCAACTTTCCTGGACCTGGATTTCGGAACATACCCCTATGTGACATCCTCCAATCCGGTAGCGGGTGGAGTTTGTACAGGAGCCGGACTGGGCCCGGTATTTATAGATGAAGTTTATGGCGTGTTTAAAGCCTATACGTCAAGAGTAGGCGCAGGACCGTTTCCAACAGAGCAGAACAACGAAATCGGGGACAAAATTAGGGAGCTTGGCTGGGAGTATGGAACTACCACAGGAAGGCCAAGACGCTGCGGATGGCTGGATGCGGTCATGCTTAAGTATGCGGCTAGGGTAAACGGATTGACTGCCCTGGCAATTAATCATGTGGATACAATTGGGAAGCTCGAAAAAATCAAGCTTTGCACGGCTTATATAAAAGATGGCCAAAAGGTGGACTATTTCCCGGCAAGCCTGAAGGAGCTTTCTAAGTGTGAGCCGGTATATGAGGAATTTGACGGCTGGAATGAGGACATTTCAAAGGTGAAAAGCTTTGACGAGCTCCCGGACAACGCAAAAAAATATCTCAAAAGGATTGAGGAACTGGTGGGAGTCAAGATAAAGCTGATTGGAGTTGGCAAGGACAGAGAAAATACCATAGTGGTTGATTAATGAATTAGGTATTTATAAAAAAACATTAAATATAGGTTGACAGAATTAGCATACTATAGTAAAATCTATTCTTGTGTTCGGGAAATAGCAATAAGCATTAAAATCATGCTGTTTCCTGATATTTGGGCCATTAGCTCAGTCGGCAGAGCACTTGACTTTTAATCAAGGTGTCCCGCGTTCGAATCGCGGATGGCTCACCAAACCTCTGTAACTCAAAGGGTTGCAGAGGTTTTTTCATTTCTGGAGGATTTTATAAGCGCTTGATTAGGTAATCAGGATGACGGCATTGGCAATGAACAAGACTAGAAAGCAAGGGAAAATTGACTCAGAAAGCATAACAATTGAGTGAGAATTTGATACGTTTTTTCAGAATATGCAAGTTGAAACCCATCCCCTGCCACTATTGGGTCTTATATTAATGCATTCAAATCTTAAACAATTCTATGCGGGTTTAATATTTAATGGCCATATTTTGCTGCATAAACTCAGCCAAAAAAAACTTAAACTAAGGATAATACAAGGAGGAGTTAAAATGGCAAAATTTTTTGTATTGGCGTCCCTGGCAGTAATACTATTCATAGTAGGCAGAGTTAATGCTGTGGTACTGGAAGATAAATGATTTGTTGGCTCTCCTCAGAAGTATTGATAAAAAGCTTGGTAATCTTAATCCTAATAATCTTAACAAAGACTAATCGGCATCAAGGGAGAGGTTAATATACCTCTCTTATTTTATGAATTTTATTTAGGTGTCGTGTGTTCGAATATCGTATGGTTAAAATAAAAAGGGACATTCCCAAATTGCAGAGAGCAGAAAATAGAATCTTTAGAGCTGTAAAAGCCGTAAAGTGACTTCTGATTTTCAGCATCGGACCTCTGATTTTTGGGATGTCCCTTTGCTGCTTTACTAGGAGTAATTCGCTTCTGCAAGCCTCTTATAATTTTCATAGCGTTCCTTAGCATGCTTTTCTGCCGTATTAAACATTTCCTCCGCTATATCCGGGAATACGTTCATCAGGGATGAGTAGCGTATTTCGCTGTGCAGGTATTCCTTGAAGGATTCCTTAGGCTCTTTGGAATCCAGTATGAAAGGATTTTTGCCCTGCTCTTTAAGCATCGGATTGTAGCGGTACAGATGCCAGTAGCCTGCATCAACAGCCCTTTTCTCCTGTTTTATGCTGGTTCCCATGCCGGTCTTGATTCCATGGTTAATGCAAGGGGAGTAGGCAATTACCAAAGAAGGACCTTTGTAGCTTTCTGCCTCGGTAATGGCTTTGATGGTCTGATTCATATTTGCTCCCATTGCAATTTGCGCCACATAGACATAGCCGTAGCTCATAGCCATCAGGCCGAGATCCTTTTTCCTGATTTTTTTGCCTGATGCGGCAAATTTGGCAACTGCAGCGGTAGGAGTAGATTTTGAGGACTGTCCCCCTGTGTTGGAGTATACTTCGGTATCCATGACGAGGACATTCACATCTTCTCCGGAAGCGAGCACATGGTCCAAGCCTCCGTATCCGATATCGTAAGCCCAACCGTCTCCTCCCAGTATCCATATGGATCTCTTGTTCAAGAAATCCTTCTTTTCTACAATTTCTTCCAGCACCTGGTTTCCAGCATAGTTTTCATTTTTTAATGCTTCCAGGATTTTTTCGGTAGCTACTTTGCATGCTTCGCTTTCATCCATAACGGCCAGCCAGCCGCGGAATGCTTCCTTCAAGTTTTCGCTTATGGGCATGTCCAGAGCCTGTTTCATGAGATCGGACAGCCTTTCCCTGATTTGCTTCACTCCAAGATGCATACCATATCCGAATTCAGCGTTGTCCTCAAACAGGGAATTAGCCCATGCAGGACCTTTACCTTCCGGTGTTGTGCAATAAGGGAAGGAAGGAGCGCTGGCACTATAGATGGAGGAGCATCCGGTGGCGTTGGCGATCATCATCCTGTCACCAAACAACTGGGTCAAAAGTTTTACATACGGGGTCTCGCCGCATCCTGGACAAGCTCCGTTGAACTCAAACAGAGGTCTGGCAAACTGGCTTCCTTTCAAAGTGGTTTTGTCCATCAAATGGGATTTTTCAGTAACCTTCAGCCCATATTCCCAATTCTCAGCCTGCTTTTCTATCTGCTCCTCTGCCGGTTTCATAATCAAAGCTTTCCCCGGGGCAGGGCAGACATCCGCGCAGTTGCCGCAGCCGGTACAATCGAGAGGGCTTATCTGAATCCTGTAGCCCAAACCTTCCAGACCTTTGCCGGCAGCAGGTTTTGTTTCGAAGGTATCCGGGGCATTATTTTGCTCCTCTTCATTCAAGAGGAGAGCCCGTATTACGGCGTGAGGACAGACATAAGCGCACTGGTTGCATTGGATGCACTTTTCTATTTGCCATTCAGGCACATATACCGCAATGCCGCGTTTTTCATAGGCGGTGGTGCCAAGAGGGAAGGTGCCGTCCTCCATGCCATTGAAAGCGCTAACAGGAAGTTCGTCCCCTTCATGCCTTGCCATAGGTCTCTGTATTTTCTTAACAAAGTCCGGTTCCTCTTTTGCAGGAGGCATATCATCTTCGGCATTAGCCCAGGATTCCGGTACGTTTACCTTAATGAGGGAAGAAATACCCCTGTCAACGGCCGCTTTGTTCATTTCCACGATTTTTTCGCCCTTTTTGCCGTAAACTTCCTCTATGGAGTTTTTCAAGTATTTAACGGCATCTTCGATGGGTATGACATTGGCAAGCTTAAAGAAAGCAGCCTGCATTATCATATTTATCCTGTTCCCTAGACCTATCTCGCCAGCTATTCCTATTGCGTCGATGACGTAGAAGTTTATGTTATTCCTTGCTATATATCTTTTCATGCTGGCAGGAAGATGCTCATCCAGTTCGCTTTCCTTCCAGGGACAGTTGAGGACAAAGGTTCCGTTTTTCTTTAGCCCTTTAAGTACGTCAATATTATATATGAAGGACCGGTTGTGGCATGCGATATAATCCGCATTGTATACCAGATAAGGAGACCTTATGGGCTTTTTGCCGAAACGCAGGTGTGATACGGTGGAACCGCCGGATTTTTTACTGTCATAGGAAAAATAGCCTTGAGCGTATAAATTCGTGTTATCGCCTATGATTTTTATTGCCGATTTATTGGCTCCTACCGTACCGTCGGATCCCAGTCCCCAGAATTTGCAGCTTATCGTTCCTTCAGGAGTTGTGTCTATGATTTCTTCTTCCGGCAGGGAAGTATAAGTCACATCGTCCACAATTCCTATGGTGAAGCGATCTTTTGGCTTATTGGATTTAAGGTTTTTAAAGACTGCCAGTATCTGGGATGGTCTGGTATCCTTCGAACCAAGGCCATAACGCCCACCTATGATATAAGGCTTGTTTTCGGATTTATCAAAAACTTTGACGACATCGAGATATAAGGGTTCTCCTATCGAGCCTGGCTCCTTGGTCCTGTCCAGAACAGCTATCTTTTTGACTGTGGTAGGCATCACATTCAAAAAGTACTTTTCTGAGAAAGGCCTGTAAAGATGTACCTTGACCATACCGACCTTTTCGCCTTTTTTCATAAGATAATCTATCGTTTCCTCTATAGTATCGCATACGGAGCCCATAGCTACGATAACATATTCGGCCTGCTTGTCACCGTAGTAATCAAAGGGATGATATTCCCGGCCGGATATTCTTTTGTATTCCATCATATAGCTTTCAACGATGTCCGGCACTTTGTCATAGAACTTGTTTGAAGCCTCTCTTCCCTGGAAATATATATCCGGATTTTGAGCAGTTCCTCTGATAACCGGATGCTCCGGGCTTAATGCTCTGTTTCTGAATTCCTTTAGTGCCTCATAGTCCAATAGTTTTTTAACATCCTCATAGTCGGTAAAGGAAATTTTCTGATACTCATGGGATGTCCTGAAACCATCAAAAAAGTGCAAAAAAGGCACCCTTGACTTGATGGCACTCAAATGGGCGATATAGGCCATATCTGCTGTTTCCTGCACATTGCTGGAAGCAAGCAGGGCAAAACCAGTCTGGCGGCATGCCATGACATCCTGATGGTCTCCGAAAATGGAAAGGGCGTGGGTCGCAATAGCCCGGGCACTTACATGAAATACTGCCGGAAGCAGTTCTCCGGCCATTTTATACATATCCGGTATCATAAGCAGCAGTCCCTGGGAAGCTGTATAGGTGGTGGTGAGAGCACCGGCCATCAAAGAACCGTGCACCGCTCCTGCAGCACCCGCTTCCGACTGCATTTCCACTACCTTTACCGGTTGGCCGAATATATTCTTTTTACCATGAGAAGACCATTCATCAACTCCTTCGGCCATCGGAGAAGATGGAGTGATGGGATAGATGGCAGCTACTTCGGTAAAAGCATAGGACGCCTGCGCGGCAGCAGCATTGCCATCCATGGTTTTTATAGTTTGTGGCATATATAAATCCTCCTTTATTGCGTTGGATAATAAATATTATTTCTCTTAAAAGGATAATCATGTATTTACCGAAAGGTTTATATATGCTACAATGTAATTGTGTGTTTTTGATGTAATTTTCAAATATAGTTATTTTTGCTTATTGACAAATGATCTGTTATATTTTACTATAAACAGGTATATATTATTTTAGAAACTAAAAGCAAAGGAGGTAGGAACATGTTATATATACTGAATAGTATTCTAAGATTTGAAAACAACAGATCTTCTGATAACAAAATAAAGTTCTTTGTATATAACCCTGCCTCGCTGAAAGACTTTGTGTTTTAGAGATTAACAGGAAGTTTAAGGCCGTGGGGTTATAAAAGCTCCATGGCCTTTGTTGCTTATGCTAAGGCCACGGAGTTCGCTCTGTGGCCTTTTTGTTTTGTTTCTAAAAAGGAGGAATCATATGAAGAGACTTGCCAGATATATTAGGGGTAATATCTGCTGGTACATAGCAGGGATAACATCATTGGTTGTCGCAATGGCATTGGATATGTTCAACCCTTACATTGTAAAAGTCATTGTGGACGATGTTATAGCAGCAGGAAAATCGGAACTGCTAAAAGGAGCACTGCTTGCCCTTGCAGGAATAACAGTCGTGCGTACCGTACTTGGCTATATCAAGCAGTATGCTTTTGATTACGCCAGTTCAAAAATTGTATTAAAGCTGAGAAAAGATTTGTTTGACCATATACAATCATTATCCTTTTCATTTTTTGACAGCACAAATACGGGAGAGCTGATGTCGAGGATAAAGGATGATACTGAAAATGTCATGGCCGGAGCAGGTTATGGTATTTCCTTGTTTATTGAGCAGGTAATATATTTCGTCGTAGCTTCGGTTATGCTCTTTACTCTTAACTGGAAGCTGGCATTAATCAGCGTGCTCATAATGCCCTTTATCGCTCAGATAGCCGTAAAACTGGAAAAAAAGATAGGTGAGGCTTATGGGCGGCTTAGCGACCAAAGAGCTGTGCTGAATACCACCGCACAGGAAAATATTGCCGGAGTAAGACTGGTAAAGGCTTTTGCGCGGGAAAAGTATGAAATTAACAAGTTTTTTGAGCAGAATAAGGAAAATTACAGGCTCAATGTGGAACAGGCAAAGGTGTGGGCGGATTTCTTCCCGAAAATAGAGCTTCTGTCCAATGTAGTTATTGTTCTGGTGACCGGAGTGGGAGGATTTTTCGTCATCGGAGATGAGATATCGATAGGAACCCTTGTTGCCTTCACCAACTATGTATACATGCTCATCTGGCCTGTGAGAAGTATCGGATGGATTACGAATGTTCTGGCTCAATGTAAGGCATCTCTCGCCAAGATAAACAAGATATTTGACGAGAAGCCGGAAATCCGCAGTCCTGAAAATCCGAAAACCCCGGCTAAATTCGAGGGTCATGTGGAATTTAAAAATGTTGGTCTGGAATTCGGCGGAGTACCGGTGCTGAAGAACATCAACATCGATGCCAAGCCGGGATCAACCATAGCCATCATGGGTTTGACAGGCTCGGGAAAAAGCTCCATCATCAACCTGATTGGAAGGTTTTATGACTGCACATCGGGAAGTGTGTGCGTGGACGGAGTTGACGTAAAGGATATGGACCTGAAAACTCTCAGGGACCAGATAGCGATAGTGATGCAGGATACTTTCCTGTTCTCGGACACAATAGAAGAAAACATAAGGTTTGGATCCAGCAGCTTGTCCGAAGAAGAGCTGATAAAAGCTTCGGAAGACGCAAAGGTCACCGAGTTTACAGAGCAGATGAAGGATGGCTTTAAGACTGTTGTGGGGGAAAGAGGCATTGGTTTGTCCGGAGGGCAAAAGCAGAGGATATCAATAGCCAGAGCTCTGTCAAAGGGGCGGAAGATATTGATTCTCGATGATGCCACATCTGCCCTGGATATGGAAACCGAATATGAAATACAAAAAGCACTGGAAAGCAGAAAAGGTATGACTAAGTTCATCATTGCCCATAGAATATCGGCAGTCAAAAATGCTGACGAGATATTGATAATTGATAACGGTGAGATTGTGGAAAGGGGTAATCACAAGCAGCTCCTTAAGCTCAAGGGCAGATACTATGAGACATACTGCGAGCAGTTTAACTGTGCTGAAGATATGCTGGAGGAAGAGGTGGTATAATGGCTGTCAACAATTTTAAAGAAGATGAACTTACCAAAGAAACGGTCAGCATACAGGTGGTAAGAAGGCTTTTTGCTTACTTGAAACCATATAAGCTGCCGATATTGCAGGTGCTCCTCCTCATTGGCCTGGTTATAACCGTAGAGCTTTTTAACCCTTACTTTTTAAAGCTCGGGATAGACAGGTTTATCGCCAATAAGGATGTAGTAGGATTGCTGGTATTAAGCGCGGTGATGGTAGCCTTAAATGTGGTGTCCATGGTGTGTTCAAGAATGAGAATAAAGATTATGTCGGGAGTCACTAACAAGGTGCTTATGACTATCCGGCAGGAGCTTTACAATCATATACAGAAGTTGTCCTTTTCCTTTTTCGATGAGCGGCCGGTGGGTAAAATACTGGCCAGGATAATAGGGGATGTAAACTCACTGAACGACCTTTTTACCAATAGTATTACAAGCCTTATTCCTGAAGTGACAAAAATAATAGCTGTTATGATAATTATGCTTTCTATGAATTACAAGCTGGCTCTGGCTTCGTTTGTAACATTGCCGTTTCTCGCAGCAGGCATGTTTTTGGTAGAAACGACATCAAGGAAGCGCTGGCAAATGTTCAGGAAGAAGAATTCCAACTTGAATGCCTTTACCCATGAAGATTTTTCGGGCATCAGGGTTGTGCAGAGCTTTACGGCTGAGGAAGAAACGAGCAAAACCTTTCTGGATCTCCTTAAAGCTACAAGGGATGCTTTTATGAAGGCAGTGCGGATAAACGACTCTTTTTGGCCGATGGTAGAGATGTCTTGGGGTGTAGGAACGGTAGTAGTATACTGGTACGGAATGCGCCTGATCGAAGCACAGGATATTACCGTAGGCTTGTTGGTTGCCTTTACGGGATATGTGTCCATATTCTGGCAGCCGATAATGAATATAAGCAATTTTTATAACACGCTCTTAACAAACATAGCAGGCGCTGAACGCATATTTGAAATAATGGATATCGAGCCGGACATAAAAAACGATGCAAAAGCTTTAACCATGCCCAAGATAAAAGGAAATGTGAGCTTCAAAAATGTTACTTTCAGCTATGATGGACAGAATCCGGTGTTGAAAAATGTTTCTTTTGATGTAAAAGCCGGTGAGACCATAGCTCTTGTAGGCCCTACAGGCATGGGAAAGACCACCATAGTAAACCTTATAAGCCGGTTCTATGAGACTCAGGAAGGAACAGTGTCCATAGACGGTTATGATGTCAAAAAAGTGACGATAGAAAGCCTGAGAAGCCAGATGGGAGTTATGATGCAGGATACCTTCCTGTTTTCCGGAACCATTAAAGATAACATAAGGTACGGAAAGCTGGATGCGACGGACGAGGAGATTATAGCTGCCGCAAAAGCTGTAAGCGCTCATGAATTCATCATGAAGATGGAAAAAGGCTATGACACTCAGGTAAATGAAAGAGGTTCAAGACTCTCGGCAGGGCAGAGGCAGCTTATTGCCTTCGCCAGGGCTTTGCTTGCCAACCCCAGGATATTGATACTGGATGAGGCAACCGCCAGCATAGATACTCATACTGAGCGGCTGATACAGCAGGGAATAAAAAGCCTGCTGAAAGGGAGAACCTCCTTTGTCATTGCTCACAGGCTGTCTACCATACAAAGCGCGGACAGGATCATGGTTATCGATAATGGCTGTATAAGAGAGATGGGAACCCACGAGCAGCTTTTGAAGAATAAGGATCTGTATTATCAGCTGTATATGGCGCAGTTCAAGTTCCTGGAAGAGGAAGCGGTGTGAGCATGATGTGCAGAGCATGATGGGGACAGTTCTCAACTTAAAGCACAAGGGGATGTTTCTCGAGAACTAGAAAGAGGGGACATTTGAATAAGGGAATGTTTCTTCAGAACAATAAAACTTGAAACTCAAAGCTATATTTCCCCGGAAAAATGAAACTGCAGGGTTTCGAAAAAAGGGACATTTCTCAAATAAGTAAAAGAGATAAGCTACAAAAAGCAAAAAAATATAAGACGGAGTATTTTTCTAAAGAAGAGATATATCTCAACATTGTGATAGAAATATGAGATGAGATTAAGCAATAGAAGCGATAATATTTTTAAGGTGTTTCCCGGTTTATATTTTACATTCATTGTTAGTTAAAGTTAAAAAGCTTGGACAGGTTTGGCATGATATAACATGACATAGGCTGATCCAAGCTTTTTATTTATATATGCAGGCACTAAAATAAAGGCATGAGCATAAGCTGTATATTTGAATAATACATAAAAATATTTGAAAAATCATGAAAATATGTGAAAAAACATGCATAACGTGTGGACTAAGTTTTCTGATGATGAATTCCGTAATGAAAGGTAATTTCTTACCAGGACACACTGCAATTTATCAAATCGTTGAAAATATTTTCATATGCAGGATTTTTGGCATTTAACAGTTCATACCCTCGCTCGCAGAGCTTCGAGCATCCTGAAAGGGTAATGTTATATATGTTGCTGCATATTTCCTTGTATCCAAGTCCGCACAGCACCTTCAGCACATAGGCCATGAATGCTCTGGCTTCATGAGTTTTTCGCTTGAGGTTGGCTGTTTTTATGTGTTTTTCTGGCATCAGCAGCTTATCAGAAATATATGAAATGACTTTTGAAGGCGATAAGTCCCTTAACACAACTTGCCTTCCACTTATGTATTCATATTTTACAGCACTTGACAATTGCTTCTTAAGCTCTTTAAAGCTTCCGATATCCCTTTGATGACTTACAAAGGCATAGTACTTCTCTGCAAATACTGATGGTTCATTTATATTAAAAAGCCCCATTATAAAGCTCATGTCCACCAGCTTGTGCAAATCTTCTCTAAGTCCCAGGTAAACTCCGTAAGAAGAGTATTTATAATTCTCCTCTCTGCCGGCAAAGCCTTCAATAGAATGAGGATTGTTGTGTATGTAGGCTGAAACTGCAAGGTTGTATTCATCGGTATCCAGTATTCTGCTTTCAAATCTGCCTTGAAATACATGCCCATGTCTTGCATACTTATTGTTATAGTACCTGACATAAGCTGTATTTAGGCTCTGCATGAATTTTGACACATCAAAACCCTTTGGGTCCAGATGTAGGTGCAAATGGTTGTCCATAAGACAATAGGCATATATGCTGCATTTATATTTGTCAGTATATCTTTTCAGGAGACTTAGATAATGCTCCTTGTCATTATCATCCCGAAAAAGCAAAAACTCTGACTCGCTTCGGCACATAATATGATAAATCGCTTCAGGGTACTTCTCGCGGGATTTCCTCGGCATGCATACACCACCAAACATATTATTTTTCAACTGCAACATACTAGTTTGTATAGGGTTACATACGTTTGAATCCTTATTTAATAGTGTTTACCAGTAATAGATAATAATAGAATTAATTATATTTTAACACAGAACAAATGTTTGGTAAAGAGTTTTTTGATTAAATCTATTTAAATAAGAAAGTCTCTACTAAAGGAGAAAAACTTGGTTAGTTGAGAAGTGTCCCCAATAAAGGAGGTAGTATGAAAGCAGCGCTTATACTGGGTGCCGGTTTTTCAAAAAACTCCGGCATACCGATACAGTCAGAAATACCAGGGATGCTGGTAACCAACGGATATGAAGGCGAATTTGAGGCTGCCGTATCGGAGGTGCTCAAAAAATTCATGGAGGAGGTTTTTAACTACGATGGAAGCCAGAACATGCCCAACCTGGATGATATTCTCACCTGTTTAGATATTTCCACAAATTCAGGACATCACCTGGGAATAAAATACTCGCCTGTTCACCTTAGAACTATCAGAAGACTGCTGGTTTACCGGGTGTTTACCATACTTGAAAAATCTTTCATACCATCTAAGGATGTGTCGGCATTGGTGCATAAGCTGAGCAAGACCTATGAAACCAGCTATATAGTGCTTAACTGGGATACTGTTCTGGAAAAATATATTAGGATGGTTTTGCCGGATACTGGTGTTGACTATTGCAGCGGAGGCTACGATTGGGAAAATGACGGCCTCTCAAAGGATAGGGTTAAAGTTATAAAGGTGCATGGTTCATGCAACTGGTTATATTGCGACAACTGCAGGGCTTTGTTTCATGATCAGAATGACAGCTTTTCTTTATTGGAAAAAGGTGGATTCCAGAATATTGATTTTGAGCTTTTTGATGAACTGCGAAAGGTTTCGGGCAAGGAGAAGATACTGTCAGGTAAAAAATGCAGAATCTGTGGTAATATAGTTTCTTCCCACATTGCAACCTTCAGTTACAGGAAATCCTTTCGGGCCAATTCTTTTCCGCGCATATGGGAAAAAGCTGAAGAGGTGCTTGCGGATTCCGACAGGTGGATTTTTATTGGATATTCTTTGCCGGAAGCCGATTATGAGTTCAAGCACCTTTTGAAAATTGCGGAGCTGAAGCTAAGGCATATGAGAAAAAAGGACTTATTGATAGATGTAGTTTTGCTCAACAGCAGCAGCACTCCTCAAAAGTACAAAGGCTTTTTTGGCAAGAGAATTAATGTCCTATGCAATGACGGCATAAAAGGATATCTCAGCTATATCTAAATCTGATTCAGAAGGCCATCTTCTCTCTCAAATGGATATAAAATCAACAATTATGTTATAATGATATTCAAGCATCAATTCAGAAGCTAATATCATTTTGTTTAACATTAAAATACGGAAAAGGAGTTTGTACGATGGTGGTAAAAAACGCTAAACTTGAGGCAACAGCTGTTAAGCCGGAGCAGTATCCAGAAAAGAATCTGCAGGAAGTTGTATTTGTAGGACGATCGAATGTAGGAAAGTCATCGATCATAAACTCACTGGCCAACAGAAAAAGTCTTGCACGAGTTGGCAGCACACCAGGGAAAACTAGGGTTATAAACTTTTATAACATTGATGATAAATTGTATCTCGTAGACTTGCCCGGTTATGGATATGCCGGTGTATCCAAAACTATGAAAGCATCCTGGGGAAACATTGTGGAAACCTATTTAAATACGAGGGAGAATATCCAACTTATAATAATGCTTGTAGACATACGGCACAAACCTACCCAGGACGACAAAATCATGTATGAATGGCTGGCTGCCAACATGGTCCGGCATGTGGTGGTAGCTTCAAAGGCGGATAAAATAAGCCGTTCTGCCATAAAGCCAAGGCTCAAGGAAATAAAGGATGCGTTGGGAGTGCCCGATGAGGTAAAGATTATACCTTATTCTTCAGAGAACGGAGCGGGCAGGGATGAGCTGTGGACGATGATTGAAGAATCGATAAGCGGTATTTAGATTTTATAGAGAAGAGGATTTCTGCTAAACGGTGGGTAGTGTATAAAGAATTTGTTGCATATTGCACCGGTATGATATAAAATAACTTCATAGAAAAACGTTTTTTCAAAAAAGGCTGGGATAGAGAATGGCAAATATCAAAGATGTCGCAAAAAAAGCAGGAGTTTCGATTTCCACTGTATCCAATGTAATCAATGGCACTAAGTATGTGAGCGATGAGCTTCGTGAAAGAGTGAACAAAGCAATCACCGATTTGAATTATGAGGTGGACCCGGTGGCAAGGAGCCTGAAAAGCAAAAAGACCATGTCTATCGGGGTTATCATCACAGATATAAACAGAGTGTTTTTTCCCCAGGTTATCAAAGGCATTCAGGATACAGCTACCAGGAATGGGTATAGCATAACTTTTTGCAACTCCAATGACAGCTTCGATATGGAAAAACGTTTTGTCCAAATGATGGAAAACAGCCAGCTGGATGGCATAATTTTGGATTCGGTGGCCGATGCGGGACAGCAGTGCTATTTCAAAGAGTTATGCTGCCTGGGGAGTGGAAAGAAACGAATACCCGTTGTGAGTATTGAAAGAAGAATTGATGACTTTCCTATAGATTCAGTGGTGGTGAATAACGCGGAAGGGGGCAGCATGGCTGCCAGACATTTGATAGAATGTGGCTGCAGAAAGGTTGCGCATATCGCTGGTCCGGCAAATTCCTTTATGGCATTGGAACGGCTTCAGGGGTACAGAAATGAGCTTCAAAAGAGAGGTTTAGATCTGGATGATGCGAGGCTTGTTAAGGGGGACTATTCACCCTTAAGCGGCTATCAGGCTACCAAACAGTTGCTGATAAACGGGGTGGATTTTGACGGAATATTTGCAGCCAATGATCAAATGGCCATTGGTGCCATAAAAGCAATCAAGGAACATGGGTACAGTATTCCTGAACACATCAAAGTGATCGGTTTTGATAACACATTTGTATCCTCAATTGTTGAGCCATCGCTGACCACCATCAATGTACCGAAATATAAGCTGGGTAGCAGTGCGGTGGAGACTTTGATTAAACGCATGGAGAACAGATTGTGTGAAACAGCCTGCATCGAACTTCCGATCAACCTGGTTGTACGGCAGTCAACGGATTTGAAAGGTGATAAGAATTGGGATCTCTATGGATGGTAATAAGTTGCATATAACGTTTGGATTTTAAGATACTGCAATTTGGAAAATTCCCGAAGGCTTTAAACAGGTATATGAATAAATAAAGGCATAAAAACGTTTTTCTAGAAAAGGGTAAGTCCTTTATGTTGCCAAAATGATCCTGGCTTAAGAATGAATCCTTGTCGAGTTAAGGCTGTAAAGCGGTTAAGCTTATAATATAGAAATATCGGGAGGGAATCTTTTATGAGCACAATTACACTGGAAAATGAAAATTTGCGTCTGGAGTTTGATAGCACATACGCCACACTCATACGGCTTACGGCGGTAAAAACAGGATGGGAAATCCTAAACCGGCCGAGTTTGGGCCTGTCTTACCGTCTGATGGTACCTATGCCCGGAAGGCGCAATAATCCTGTGTATGGAGAAAAGCAGATACCTGCTGCAATTGAGGTCTCACCAGATAAAAGAACAGCTACTTTTACCTGGGATGGAGTAACTTCGGAATACGGTGGAAAGCACGACATTAACATAGTCTTAAAAGTAAGTTTGACGCAACGTCAAGCTGTATTTGCAATGAGCATCAGCAATAACTCGCAATATACGGTAGAAAATGTATATTGCCCTTATCTGGGTGATGTGCAGCATCCACCGGAAGAAGAATGGTTCAAGACCTTTTTGTATAGCTATGCAACAGCCCAGGAATGGTCTTTGTGGCCTACATTTCAAAATTTGCGCGGATATTTCGGTGTGGACTATCCTACACAGTTCAGCCCCGGAACGCAATACGGCGGAAGCCCTATGTCACCGTTCATACTTCTGAGAGGGGAAAAACAAGGGCTGTACGCAGGGATTTGCGAGGCTAGTGCGGAGTTGGTGGCATGGCATACCGAACTGCGTCCTGGATACGGAAGCTCAATCGATTCCCGTGTGCCGGAAGAAATGGTGGTTGGGGGTAAAGAAGTTTCCACAAGGTTTGCAGCCGTGCACCTGCCCTTCATTCTACCCGGAGAAACCCGGAAATTGACTCCGGTTGCCCTGGAAGCTTTTACAGGCGGCTGGCAGAAAGGTGTGGATATATACAAGGCATGGCGCAGCAGCTGGATGAAAACACCTGAGCTTCCTGAGTGGGTTAAGCAACCGCACTCCTGGCAGCAAATCCACATCAATTCTCCGGAGGACGAATTGAGGATGTCTTTCCGCGATTTGGTGAAAATCGGCGAGGATTGTGCTCGGCATGGTGTGAAAGCCATTCAACTGGTCGGCTGGAATGATGGTGGACAGGATCAAGGTAACCCTTCCCATGACCCGGATCCCCGTCTTGGAACCTTTGAAGACTTGAAGGAAGCGATTGCAAAGATTCAAGCTATGGGTGTAAAGGTGATACTTTTTGCGAAATTCACCTGGGCAGACAGAGCGACCGAATGGTTCCGCAACGACTTGAAACGCCTGGCTGTCAAGGACCCGTACGGAGACTATTATCACTATGGAGGCTACCATTATCAGACGGCAACGCAGCTTTTGGATATAAACACAAAGCGTCTTATTCCCATGTGCTTTTTGAGTGAAGAGTATCTTGAAATTTGCAACCGGGAATTTAAGAAAATGGTTGACCTTGGAGCAGATGGCATTTTGTTTGATGAATGCCTGCATCACAGCCCTGCGCTGCTTTGCTTTGATAAAAGTCACGGACACCGCTATGCTGCTCCCGTGTACGCCAATGACAGGAAACTTATTGAGAATTTTAGCCTTCTGACTCCTGAAAACAAGGAATTCTTATTCGCCGGCGAGGCTTGCTATGATTGGGAGTTTGAGGCCTATCATCTTTCCTATCACCGAAGCGAGAGCAAAAAGCATATTCCACTCACACGCTATATGCTGCCTGATGTGCCGCTGATGACAGCTGTCACGGGCTTTAATGACCGAAACATGATAAACCAATGCCTGATGTATAAATATATTATCAGTTATGAGCCGTACAATTTCAAAGGCAGGCTTGAAGACTTTCCGGATACTCTGGAATATGGAAAGAAGATGGATGCATTGAGGATGGAACTCAGAGAGTATTTCTGGGATGGCGAATTCAGGCATGAATGCGGTGCTGAGGTTACCTTACAGGACGGAAATCCCCACACTCCTTATTCGGTTTTCATAAGCAGAAAGACAGGAAAGGCAGGTCTGGTGATATGCAACTACGATGAGAGAAACACTATCAGGGTACAAGCCAGGCTTGAAAATGGAGCGTTGCTGCGCAAATACCGTCTGGTAGACCATCCGGAATGGAAAGATGCTTCTTCCGGAATAACTATTCCTCCCTGTTCGGCTGCAGTTGTAATTGATGAAGGAGTATAGTAATTTTTAAAAATATATTGTATTTAAAAGAGAGTTAACATAAACATATTCATAAGAGCTCGGGTAATTATCGGATAAGTGAATTCCAGCCACATTCGTAGGTCTATATTTAGACCAAATATTTGCCCTGATTCAATCCTTAGTGCTATTATACAGGCTGAATTGGGGCATTTTATTTTGGGTACTTTTTTGGGGACAGTTCTCAACTTGTGATACATGGATTTGCAGATAGTTGCAAAACAATGAAAGAAGTATTTTCATGTAGATAATGATTCTTATATTCCCAGTATTTTAAGCGTTATACCAGTAACTGTCCTTACAAAATCATAATCTGACTATGAGTAAATAAGGATAATTGGTAAATGCCCCATCAAGTCTCGCACCGGCAACTATCCTCATAAAATCATGACTTGACTATAAATAGTATTTATAGTTAAGAAATGTCCCCATTAATTAATATATATAATTAAGAAATGTCCCTGTTGATTTATTTAGCTGTGAGTAGTATGCATAGTTGAGAAATGTCCCTATTAATGTCCCATTAAGACCAGAAATGTTTCAACCATCAGAGTAGTTTGAGAGTTGAGAAATGTCTCCGTTAATAGTTGAGAAGTGTCCCCATCTGTGGAATAATATAATAAAAAGATGTGCAAACAGATGGAGTGATATTATTGGAAAAAAACATACTAGTTCTGATACCTGTGAATGAGGAGCATAAAAAGCTGCTGGAGGAAAAAGCGCCCTCCGCAAACTTTACATATGCATCCCGCAAATCGCTTGACAAAGATCAAGTTCAAAAGGCTGATATCATAATCGGAAATCCTCCCGTGGACATGGTAAAAGGTTCGGAAAGGCTTGAGTGGCTGCAACTGGAGAGCGCCGGAGTGGGTGATTATGCAAAAACTGATGTGCTGCCGGAAAGAGTTTTGCTGACCAATGCATCGGGTGCCTACGGCCTCGCCATATCCGAATATATGTTGGGGGTTCTGCTGGAGCTTTATAAAAGGCTATACCTTTACCGGGATAATCAAAAAGAGGGTAAATGGTCCTATGAGGGACAAGTGAAAGCGATTTATAACTCCACTGCCCTGATTGTAGGAGTTGGAGATATCGGCGGTGAGTTTGCCAAGAGGATGAAAGCTCTTGGTGCATACACGATAGGCATTCGGAGAAGGGAAGCTGAAAAACCGGATTATTTAGATGAGCTTTACTTGATGGATAAGCTGGAAGAGTTGCTGCCCCGGGCGGATGTAGTTGCCCTGAGCCTGCCGGCTACAAAACTGACGGATAAGATTATAAACCGGGAGACATTGAAGCTGATGAAGCAGGACGCTGTGCTGATCAATGTCGGACGCGGGAATGCCATCGATACTGAAGCCTTGTGTGATGCTTTGGAAAGCGGGCATCTTTTTGGTGCAGCCCTGGATGTCACCGATCCTGAACCTCTGCCAAAGGATCACAGGCTGTGGAAGATAAAGAATGCCATCATAACGCCCCATGTTTCCGGAGGCTACAGTTTGAAAGAGACTCACGAACGGATAGTGAAAATAAGTGCGGATAATCTGGAAGCCTTTATGAACGGCAGAAGCCTTATCAATGTTGTTGACCGTGCAGCAGGCTATTAACAGAATATAAATAAAAAGGAACGTCCCCATAACCGTTGCGACAGCACTGCAGGCTATTAACTGACTATGAAAAGGAAAAGGGATGTCCCGGAAACCATCCGGAACCTCACAAAGAGGTGTCCTTTAACCGACTATTTACTGAAAATGCAAAACATAAAGGAGCGCCCCCCAAGCCTTTCTTAAAAGAACCGTGCGTATAGGCTAACGCAAACGCAAGGTGGCATTAGCTGGAATAGTGTGGTATATTGATTGTAGAAATCATTATGAGCCGTGTTTTTCGGTGCGTACGGGGGCGAAATGATGCAGTGCAGGTTTGTAAAGAGGAGCCCATTTCGGATATTTCTTGGCAGGAAGTGGTTTACTCTTAAAAGGTATGTTGAATGGTGTACGAACAGTAAAAAGTATGCCAAAACACGCGCTGCCGCTTTGCTGCCTGAAGTGGTATTCACCCATAAGACACCCCTTGTAAGACAGCTTGATAAGGTGGACATGTGGATGCAGCACAACAAAATCATAAACCTCAGGATTGCGGCTAAGAAGCTGGATGGTGTAATGATATATCCGGGGGAGACCTTCTCCTACTGGCGGTTGATCGGAAAGCCGACATACAGGAAAGGTTATGTGGACGGCATGGTGCTGGTAAATGGAAAGGTCAGCTCCGGGGTGGGCGGAGGATTGTGCCAGATGTCAAACCTTATATACTGGATGACGCTTCATACGCCCCTTACCGTGACGGAAAGATATCGGCACAGCCATGATGTATTTCCCGATTCGGGGAGGACGCAGCCTTTTGGCAGCGGTGCGACCTGCGTTTATAACTACATTGACCTTCAAATGCTGAATGAAACGGATATGCCCTATCAGCTCCATGTCTATTTGACCGACAGCCACCTGGTGGGGGAATGGAGAGCTGTAAAACCAACCGGCAGGCATTTTGAGGTTTATGAGAAAAAACATTGGATAACCCATGAGTTTTGGGGAGACTATATGAGACACAACATTATATTCAGAAGGGTGTACAATGCTTCAAAAGAGCTTATAGCCGATGAATACATTACCGAAAATCATGCGGTTATGATGTATTCTCCTTTTCTTGCAGAAGCCAATGAAACCTGTGAAAGCTAAAAATAGATGCCGGCATTCGGTATAAAGCGATTTGAATAAATTGAATAACAAATCAAAGGAGGAAACGGAATTGTTCAACGAAAGACTGGAAAAGCAGGTGGAGTTCATCACCGAAATTGACAAGCTTAAGCATATTAACAGGCAGACAATATTAATGGATGGTTCAAGGCATGAAAACGACGCAGAGCATTCATGGCACCTGGCTGTGATGGCAATGCTGCTTTCGGAGCATGCTGTGGACAAGAACATCGACCTTCTGAAGGTAATAAAAATGGTGCTGGTGCATGACCTGGTGGAAATCGATGCCGGAGACACGTACTGTTATGATGAAAAAGCATGCGAAGATAAGGCAGAACGGGAGCAAAAAGCTGCCGACAGGCTTTTTAACATCCTTCCTGAGGATCAAGCCCGAGAAATTAGAAAGTTGTGGGAGGAGTTCGAAGAAAGAAAGACCCCTGAAGCATGCTTTGCATCCGCCCTTGACCGGTTCCAGCCACTGCTGCACAACTACAAAACTCAAGGAAAATCCTGGAGAGAGCATGGCGTCACTAAAGATAAGGTGATAAAAAGGAATAAAGCCATTGAAGATGGTTCGGTGACCATGTGGGAATATGCCGAAAGATTTATCAATGAATCTGTGGAGAAAGGCTATCTGGGAAAATGAAGGCTGGCATCAAAAGCTGATGAAACAGAAACAGCCGAAAGGCCTTATATTCCTTAGCTGTTTGACCGGAAAAACGTTTTTATAAAGGAATAAGCTCTTTTAAAAGAGTATTTCAGAGATGTTCAGGTGAGAAAATGAAAAAATTTCGAAGAACATCTCTTCCTTTTTGTGTGCCTTTTCGATTACTGCCGTGCTCCCAAACAGCAACTCGATGCTTGCGGACCACAGCTTCCGCCTTTTGCGGTGGTGATGATGCCAGGATGTTTGGAGTGTTCAAATCTGTACTTGCCGCTCCGGCATTAATCGTCTTGCACTGAAAAAAATTGAATAAAACCGGTATATACTTTATAATTAACTAAAGCGATTCGTAGAATGGGTGGTTCAATGCTGCATAATAAGCTATGGCTTTACAAGGAGATTCCTCAGGAGGATATCGACAGAGTCTCCAGTAATGCCGGAATATCTCGCTTTTTGGCCAAAATATTTATAAGCAGGGGCATGGAAGATAAGGAAAGCATAAAGAAATTCCTTAACCCTTCTTTGGACATGCTGTATGATCCTTTCCTCCTGAAAGACATGCAGAAAGCTGTCGACAGGATTATTCTGGCAATAGAGCGGAAAGAAAAAATTGTAATTTATGGCGACTATGATGTGGATGGGATAACGAGCACATCGGTATTGTACAATTTTCTGAAATCCAGGAATGCCGATGTGGATTATTACATACCGGACCGGATAGATGAAGGTTATGGGCTTACGGCAGGTACTGTAGAAAAGGTATGCGCTATGAATGCATCCCTTGTAATAACGGTAGATTGTGGTATAACCGCTATAGATGAGGTCAACTATATTAACAACAGGAAGATAGACGTGATAGTGACCGATCATCATGAATGCAAGGAGATTCTACCGGACGCTCATGCCGTGATAAGCCCATGCAGGCCTGACAGCCAGTATCCTTTCAGTTATCTGGCCGGAGTAGGCGTGGTGTTTAAGCTTGTCCACGCCATCTGCATAGCGATGGGACTGGGGACCGAATACTTGAATTATCTTGATCTGGTTGCCCTGGGAACTGTGGCCGACGTGGTGCCACTGGTGGATGAAAACAGGGTGATAGTGAGTTGTGGACTGGACAAGGTACGGAATACTGCCAACACAGGCTTAAAAAAGCTGGTGGAGAACTGCAATCCCAACAGCAAGCCCATTACATCATGGATGATAGGCTATGTAATGGCTCCCAGGATAAATGCCGCAGGGCGCATGGGTGATGCCAGAAGAGCGGTAAGGCTTTTTACCACTGAGGATGAAACAGAAGCTTCCGACATTGTTCTGCAGCTGAATGATGAAAACAGGTTGAGGCAGGATATGGAGGCGGAGATACTCAATGAAGCAATTTCCATAATAGATGCCGATGAAAGCTATATGAAGGAAAAAGTGTTGGTAGTGGCCGGCGAAGGATGGCACCATGGAGTGATTGGAATTGTCGCTTCAAGAATAACGGAAAAATACCACCGGCCTTGCTTATTGTTTTCAAAGGAAGGGGATATTGCTAAAGGGTCCGGAAGGAGCATCGACAGCTTTGATCTCTTTGAAGCATTGACCCACTGCCAGGACCTTATTGACAGGTTCGGCGGACATGAGCAGGCTGCCGGGCTGACTGTACCGGCGGATAACTTGCCGGCTTTCAGGAAGAAGATTAATGAATATGCCGATTCGATTCTAAATGATGAGGATTTGATGCCCCAAATTGAGATAGATGTGCGCATAGACAAAGATGACCTAAACAGGGATAATATCATTGAGTTGGATGCTTTAGCGCCTTTTGGCGCCGGCAACCCGGCTCCTGTTTTTGTATACCGAGACCTTAAAATCGGCAACATCAGAACTGTAGGGGATAACAGGCATTTGAAGCTGAAGCTGCAGGATGAGGAACATCTTTTTGACGCGATAGGATTCAACATGGGTGACAAAGCTGATGTGTTAAGAACAGGAGATATGGTAGACGCCGCATGCACCCTGGAGATAAATACTTGGAACTCCATTGATACCATACAGATGAACTTGAGGGATTTGCGCTTCGGCAGTGAAACAGCCATAAAGGAGCAATATTATCTTAACCTCGATCGGTGCATGGAAATGAAGGAGTCGGCAGAGGCCGGTATTTTTAATGAGTCCTGCGACAGCATCCTGCAAAGGGTGAAGCCCATCGGCAGGAAGGAGTTTATAGATCTGGCCGGATCTCAGCAAAACATGGTCATCATTGCCAACACATTGGAGACTGTATTATATATAGAGAGTTTATTAAAAAAAATGTCGGTAGATATTAAAAAAGTGTTAGAAATTTGTTATACTATTTTTTATAACATTGATGTTAGCAAAATTTATGCATTGATCAATCCGGAGCCGGATACGCTGGACTTTAGCAAAATAGACAATGTGGTTTTTTGCGGAAGATGGGTAAAGGACAGCTATATGAAAAGCATCATAGGAAGGATTGATAAGAGCGGAATATATTTTCTTGATGATGAATTAATAGATAATATATACAGCGATGAGCTGATACCGGACAGAAGGGATATGGTGGCCGTATACCAGTATGTCAAGGCAAACTGCAGAAACAACAAGCTGGTGGATAGCCTTTTAATGCTGTCACGGCGCATATCAAACAGTTATAAAATAAATATGAACAGCTTTAAACTGAAGAGAAGCCTTGAAATATTTGATGAGTTAAAGCTGATGGAATACCGGGAGATTGGCGGGGAAAGAATTTCATTGCTGGTGGCCGACAATGGAAAAAAGAAAACCAACCTTGAAAACTCAAAGTCATACAGGTATTTACAACAGTTGAAAGCAAAACTTAAGGAAGCTTGAGAATATATACTGGGGGGATTTTTAATGGATCTAAAAGCAAAGTTAAGGCATGTAATGGATTTTCCTAAGGAAGGCGTCGATTTTATTGATATCACTACGGTTCTTCAGGACGCAGAGGCATTCAGGCAGGCTTTGGATGAAATGAAAAAGAGGGCTTTGGGCTTCGGAGACTTTGACATGGTAGTAGGCCCGGAATCCAGAGGATTTGTATTCGGAACGCCTCTGGCTTATGCTCTGGGAAAAGGTTTTGTGCCTATCCGGAAGAAAGGTAAGCTGCCTTACAAGACAATCAGCGTTGAGTACCAGCTGGAGTATGGCACCGATATATTGGAGATACATGAGGATGCAATAAAACCTGGGCAGAAGGTTGTAATCGTTGATGATCTTCTGGCCACCGGAGGCACTATAGAATCAAATATAAAACTGGTTGAGAAATTAGGCGGCCAGGTGGCAGGCCTTGTATTTTTTATTGAGTTGGAATTCCTGAAGGGAAGAGAAAAGCTTAAAGGCTATAACGTAGAATCAGTGGTGAAGTTCTAAGAATGCAAAAATGTTTGGTTCCAAAGGAGGGATGTAATGAGTGACGGGTACAGCCGGTTGATTGAAAAGATTAAAGAAAACAAATTAAATTGCGATCTCAGCATAATAGAAAAAGCCTACAACTTTTCCAAGGCTGCCCATGAGGGTCAGCACAGGGAATCCGGCGAGCCATATATCGTTCATCCCTTGGAGGTAGCCGGCATTCTTGCCGAGCTGGAACTGGACTGCACATCAATTGTTGCCGCCATACTTCACGATATCATTGAGGATACTGCGTATACATCGGAGCAGCTAAGGGAAAACTTCGGGGATGAAGTTGTCATGCTGGTGGAAGGCGTTACAAAGCTGGGCAAAATTCCTTATACAACCAAGGAGGAGCAGCAGGCTGAAAACCTAAGGAAGATGTTCCTTGCCATGTCGAAGGATATAAGGGTCATCCTTATCAAATTGGCGGACAGGCTCCACAACATGAGAACTTTGAAGTACAAAGCACCGGAAAAGCAGACGGAGATTGCTAAGGAAACCATTGAAATATATGCGCCTTTAGCTCACAGGCTTGGTATATCCAAGATTAAGTGGGAGCTGGAGGATATAAGCTTAAGATATTTGGACCCCCAGGGCTATTATGATCTGGTGGACAAGATTGCCAAAAAGAGGAAAGAACGGGAAGCTTATATCACCCAGATAACCGAGACCCTTAGCGTCAAAATCAAGGAACTCGGCATAGAAGGCGCCCAGGTGGACGGCAGGCCGAAGCATTTCTATAGCATTTACAAAAAGATGAAAACAAAGCATAAGACTTTGGAAGAAATATATGACCTTTTTGCCGTGAGGGTTATTGTCAACTCGGTACAGGACTGCTATGCGGTACTGGGTTTGGTGCACGAACTGTACAAGCCCATACCAGGAAGATTCAAGGATTATATAGCCATGCCCAAGCCTAACATGTACCAGTCCCTGCACAACACGCTGCTGGGTCCGGAGGGAATACCTTTTGAGATTCAGATAAGGACATGGGAAATGCACAGGGTAGCTGAGGTAGGTATAGCAGCCCACTGGAAATATAAGGATGGCGGCGGGACCAACAGTACGGAGCTGGACAAGAAGTTGACGTGGCTCAAACAACTCATGGAATTGCAAAAGGACATGAGGGACGCCAAAGAGTTTATCGACAATCTGAAAATCGACCTGTTTGCCGACGAGGTGTTTGTTTTCACACCCAAAGGCGATGTTATAAGCCTTCCGGTAGATTCTACGCCCATAGATTTTGCATATTCGATACACAGTGCCATCGGCAACAAAATGATGGGAGCAAAAGTTAATGGAAAGCTTGAGCCGCTGAGTTATAAGCTGAAAAATGGCGATATCATAGAGATCCTCACATCCTCCAGTATACACGGACCAAGCCGTGATTGGCTTAAGATTGCCAAAAGTTCCCAGGCTAGAAACAAGATAAACCAGTGGTTCAAAAAGGAGAAAAGGGAAGAAAACCTGCTAAGGGGCAAGGAGCTGGTGGAAAAGGAGCTCAAAAAGCAGGGCCTCACTTTCAGCCAGCTGTTTAAAGCTGAGTGGGTGGATATTCTTCTTAAAAAATACAATTTCAACACTCTGGATGATCTTCTGGCCGGGATTGGATACGGTGCTGTTACCGCAGCCAAGATAATTACACGGTTGAAAGAGGAATATAAAAAGACACTAAAGCCTGAAGAAATTGAGGCATTAGGTCTGGATAGCGCTGTTCAGGTGCGCCCTGAGCAAAAGAAAAAGGCTGTGCCCGAAAACGGCATTATTGTAAAAGGAATAGAAAACTGCCTGGTGAGGCTGTCAAGATGCTGCAACCCAGTTCCAGGCGACGATATAATAGGCTATATTACCCGGGGAAGGGGAGTTTCGGTTCACAGAAGGGATTGCTCCAACATGGTGAACATCATGGAAAACGATGACCGGCTTATCGAAGTAAGCTGGTATACATCGTCCAATGTTTCGTATAAAGCTGATATTACTGTCATGGCCAACGACAGGACGGAGCTTTTGATGGAGATAACGAATGTTATCGGAGAAGCGAAAATACCTCTTAAGGCTATCAACGCCAGGACTACCAGAGACCAGGTAGCCGTAATGAACCTTACCCTGGAGATAACAAATACCGAACAGCTGGATAATATAATTAAAAAGCTGAAAAAGGTCAAGAGCGTATTTGAAGTGACCAGAAACAAGCAATAAGCAAAAGACTGTAACAGGCAATATACGACGAACGATGAGGAGAACAGACAGATGCGTGCTGTAGTACAGAGGGTTTCAAAAGCCGGCGTATCAGTGGAAGGACAGGAAATAGGCCGGATAGGCAAAGGTATAGTTGTTCTGCTGGGAGTCGGACTGGATGATACTGAACAAGATGTAGAATATTTAGCTGATAAAATTGTAAACTTAAGGATTTTTGAAGATGAAAACGGCAAGATGAACATTTCCCTGATGGACATTAAAGGGGAGTTGCTTATCGTATCCCAATTCACTTTATATGGCGACTGCAGAAAAGGAAAAAGGCCGAGCTATGACAAGGCGGCAAGACCGGAAAGAGCAAAAGAGCTGTACGATAAATTTGTGGAACGCTGCAAACTTTACGGCCTGAAGGTGGAATCGGGCAAATTTCAAGCGGAGATGATGGTCGAGATATTCAATGATGGCCCTGTTACCCTGCTTTTGGATAGCAGCAGGAATTTTTAAGCGGGGACTGATATCGGGGACAGTCCTCAACTTTGTGCCAATGAAATGGGGACAGTTCTCAACTTTGATTGAAATGTACCAATGAAGTGGGTACGGTCCTCAACATTATGTCTCAAGCCTTTTAAGGGACAGCTTTCAATGATTACATGAAATAGGGACAGTTCTCAATATTTGTTTGAAATGTGAAATGGGTACAGTTCCAACATTATGTTAAAAACCTTTTAAAGCACAGTTTTTCAATTATTTATATGAATAGAAGATTTTCTCTTATGGAAAATTGCTTGATAAAGTGACAAGAAGCCTATCGCTAATGCTGGCAGAAGCTGAGCTGCCCAAGGCCATTATGGTGGTTTCATTTGATTATGGACCATGATCTCTCATCTTATCTCAGAATAAAGAATTTACCATGAAAAAGGAAAAGTTATTATTCTATATTCTGTGGAAAGGGCTTTGGCCATGGGTAGCAGGAATATCAGAAAGTCCAGAAATGTCCCCATGTTAGAACTGTCCCCATGTTAATAACTGTTCCTATGCCAGTAGGAAAGTTGAGAATTCCAGAACTGTCCCCAAGTCAAAGGGCTTAGGCCATGGGTGGCAGGAACATCATAAAGTCCAGAACTGTCCCCCATGTTAAGAGCTTTCCTATGCCAATAGGAAAACCGAAAACTCCAAAACTGTCCTTGCGGCTGAAAAAATTGGATATATTATAGTACTATCTCCATAATATAAAATACAGGACTGTCCCCACGGCCGGAAAAGTTGGAGAAATGGCAGAACTGTCCCCACAATGGAAGGAGGAGTTTAAGAAGTTATGATTTTTAAATGCTTGCCCACTGGAATGTTTGGATCAAATTGCTATATAATCGGCGACAAGGGAGAGGGCGTAATTATCGATCCGGGAGTAGAAACCAGTGAGATACTGGATGCTGCAGAAAGAGAAGGTCTTAAGATCAAATATATTATCCTAACCCATGCCCATATTGACCATATATGCTCAGTAGATGAGGTGCGGGAAAAGACAGGTGCCAAAGTGGTGGTGCATGAGGCAGATATTCCTGCGCTCAACGATCCTCGGCTTAACGTGTCCCACTATACGGGTCAGGGAAGAACTTTCAAGGCTGCTGACATGCAGGTCAGGGATGGGGATATCATAAAGGCCGGAGACATGGTGTTGGAAATAATCCACACCCCGGGACATACTCCGGGAGGTATATGTATAAAGACAGGAAATATGGTTTTTACCGGGGATACACTTTTCAAAATGTCGGTGGGAAGGACCGACCTTGGCAGAGGGAATATGGATCAGCTTATCCATTCCATAAAAAACAAGCTTTTAACCCTGCCGGATGAGACAGTTGTCTACCCGGGGCATGGAGAACCTACCACCATAGGAGACGAGAAGCGGAGCAACCCGTTTATTTAATTACGTCCATAAAGCCATCTGTTGCTCTGTGGCCAAAAATCCAGAACTGTCCCCATAGCAGAAATATTTTCAGAATGGTTGCCATCAAGCGGTTATGAGAAATCCATGGATTATGATATTCAGGTATATGGACCTGGTAATACACAGTCTGATGATTATAAGTGTGGGATTTGGATTTCAATAAAAAAGATAACTAGATAAATGGGTATTACATTCATTCAACTGGTATTCTCAACAAAATGCCATTTTTATCGGATGAAATAAATAAGCGATTTCATCGTTCTAATATACCTTTTTCGACTGTATAATCTGTTAACTTAGTCGAAAAGGGCATTTTTTTGAGCATTTACGAAATTATCACAAACTGCATGTTTGAAAATATTTCGAAGCTTTTGCTTTTGAGATGTTGAGGATTTAGAACCGAAGCGTGTCAATAATGACGACATTAATTATAATGAAGATGCTGAGCATCAGATAACTTTTTTCTATTGATTCTCCAAAGCACTGTATAATTGAGAGGTGCTTTGGAGGTGCATATATACTCTTAATCCATTTTCATCGCTGAATGCTTCATTGCTATATATTACGCAGTAAAGAGGCTATAACTCAGTAAAAAAGAAAAATAATTGCTGGGAAGAGATTTTCACTGATTTATGCAGGGTATATTAAGGATATGGACAGTATAAAATAAATTTTATACATAGTAAGATCAAAATCTTACTGTTTGCTGTCGAGTGATTACTTTGGATACCTATGTGGGCATGGGAGGGTGAAAGATTTGGATAATAAAAAAGTAAAGGTGATATATCTTGCAGGAGGGTGTTTTTGGGGAACCGAAAAGTATCTTTCCCAGATATACGGAGTCCTGCAAACTGAAGTTGGCTATGCCAATGGCAATACAGAAAATCCTACTTACGAGGATGTTTGCCATAAAAACACCGGACATGCAGAAACAGTAAAGGTGCTGTATGACCCTGAGAAAATCAGCCTTGAATTTTTATTGCAGCTTTTCTATGATTCCATTGATCCAACATCAATAAATCATCAGGGAGGAGACTGGGGGACTCAATACCGTACCGGAATCTATTATGTAGATGAAGAAGATAGGGAAATCATTCAAAAGTCAATTGATGAGTTGCAGAAAAAGTATAAAAAGAAAATAGCCATACAGGTGCAGCCTCTGGAAAACTATTATCCTGCTGAGGAATATCATCAGAAATATCTGGATAAAAATCCAAGTGGTTATTGCCATATTAGCCGTGATAAATTCGAGAAAGCCAGACAGGCAAGGGAGATACCGGTGAAGTATGAACCTCTTTCCAAAGATGCTCTAAAAAACAAGCTCAGTGAGCTTCAATATAATGTAACACAGAACGCTGCTACTGAGCCGCCTTTTGAAAATGAGTATTACGATAATTTTGAAGAAGGCATATATGTAGACATCACAACCGGAGAACCGCTTTTCAGTTCCCGGGACAAATTTGATTCCGGATGCGGATGGCCAAGTTTTTCAAAACCAATAAATGATGATTTAATCAAGGAAATACCGGATTATTCCTACGGTATGAGCAGGACTGAGGTGAGAAGCAAAACGGGTGATGCCCATCTGGGGCATGTTTTTAACGATGGTCCTGCAGAAAAGGGGGGTTTAAGATATTGCATCAACAGCGCAGCCTTGGAATTCATACCTAAAAGCCAAATGGAGGAAAGAGGATATGGATATCTGCTCTCTATTTTCGAAAACTAGAAAAATATGTCTTGTATTAAGAGTTAAATAATTTTGCTGGTTTGAATCTGGATGCTCCTTCTTGAGCAAGGAGACTTTAACTTAACTTATAGTTAAACTAACACCAGCAAGCTTGTTTTTTACGCATGAAATCAAAATTCTCTGGCAGTAATTTCATTAAGGCATGGATCCCCCTTATTTGTGGGGTCTAGCCTGCCCGGCAATGAGGGCGAGCTCCTCTGGGCGATGGGGGACGGCATTTACTACAGGTACGTTTCAAGCCGTCCCTCGAACATTATGGCCGGCTGATTAAGAACCCTGTCCCAGTACTTAAACCTTTGTGTCCATTTTTCATCACATCCATAGATGCCAAATAAAGCATTTTCTCCAAAGACTGATCCGAAGGAAACACAGTCTTTGATTTTGCAGCTTTTCTAAACTGCCGGTACAATATAGACCTAAAATGGGAGCATAATTAAAGTCTAACTTTTAGGGTTCATTACAGTATGAACTGCACCTAAAATGTTAGACTAAATAACATTTTGGGTGCAGTTCATACTTGGTGTGGGATTCTCTGAATCCCGCTCCATTATTTATAGGCTTCAGCCTTTTGAGCATGAAGCGGGTTTCTCTGCCTATAATGAAGTCATTATTAGGAGTTATCTTCATATCTGTCTTGGAATGCAACAGAACACCAGCTACCTTTCCGGTTGAACTTTTGTCGCTGTCTTGACAAAGGTATATATTTGATAAATATCTCCGGATATAAAGGTAATGTTATCGAATCGGGAATCACCTGTATTGTATGCTCGTAGTACTTTGTATCTATGATTAACTTCTTGTCACCTTTGGAATTGATCATTTTGATTTAGCAAATGTTAAAAATATTTGACAAGTATATCAGAGTGATATAATATAACTATATCAGAGTGATATAAGGAGAAGAAAAATGAACATTTTGTTTGTAAATGCAAATTTGTATGGGCATATTAACCCTACGCTTGGATTGGTAAAGAAACTTACAGAGAAAGGAAACCAGGTCAGCTATTTTTGTTCTGAATCATTTTCGGAACAGGTAACAAAGATGGGGGCAAAATGGATTGGATTTAGTAACAAGTTGGATCTTTTTTTGAAAGAATACCGACCAACAGACAGACATCCTTTTTTTATGCTGATGGAATACATGCTTTTATATGATGAAGCAGTGCTGCCAGAGATATTAGAAATTATAAAAGAAGATCAGTATGATATGATTATTTGTGATTCTTATTTCGGAGGAGCATGTTTTTTAAAACAGATTGTTAAAGTTCCGGTTGTGTGTTCCCACTCCTCATTTGCGATGAGTAAAACACCAGTGCCGGAACGGATGCTTGTGCCAGGATTCCATCCTCAATTGGATCATTGCTATCAGATATTAAAACGAATTTGTGAAAGCTATAATATTGAGGAACCTTCATTAGAACAGGTTTTTACAAGTAAAGGAGATTTGAATATCGTATACACCACTCAAGATTTTAACGGAGATGATGGGGTATATGAGCCGGACTATTTATTTGCCGGTCCGTCCATCGAACGGATACAGGAAGCAGACGATTTGGATCTTTCCGTGGTAGGAGAAAGAAAGCTTATATACATATCGCTTGGAAGTTTGAATACAGCTTTTTTGGATTTCTATAAAACATGTATCTCGGCATTTCGTAATACGGATTATTATGTATGTATGTCCATCGGAAAGAAATGTGAAGTCTCACAATTAGGGGAAATTCCACAGAATTTCCTGGTAAAGAGTTTTCTTCCGCAGCTGGAGATTTTAAAGCGGGCTGATGTATTTATTACTCATGCAGGTTTTAACAGCGTGAACGAAGCTCTATACTTTGGAGTTCCCATGCTTGCATTACCTCAGGTCAACGACCAGCATATGGTGGCCAAGCGTCTTGTTTCTATGGAACTGGGAATGTCAGAAAGCATAAAGGAATTGTCACCAGAAACATTGAGATCCAAGACAGAAGCGCTAATAATGGATAAAAAAATCAAGGAAAACTGCATGAAAATTTCTCGGGAAATGAGGAATTTAACTGAGTCTGAACAGACAGTATGGAAACTCGAAAAATTTGTTGATACTTGGAAAGAGAGGAAATAGGAATGGCATTGAAGAATAAATCCATATATGCTATTTTGGGTATTCTGAATCTGTCACCAAGCAGCGGCTATGACATAAAAAAGTACAGTGACAAGGTGCTCTCTGGGTTTTGGAATGAAAATTTCGGACATATTTATCCAACATTGAAAATGATGCTGGAGGATGGGATGATTGAAGTCGTTTCCAGAGAAAAAAACGAAAAGAAAATAAAGTATGGAATAACTGAAAAGGGAAAGCAGGAGCTTGAGGCATGGCTTTTAGAAGAGACTACTCCGCAGCCGATGCGTTCTGAATTTTTGCTAAAATTATTGTTTTCCAGCAGCCAGCCGAGGGAGAAAGTTATCCATATGCTAGAGAATTATAAAAAACTCCATGAAAAGAATTTGGATAAGTATCTTGGAATGCTAAAGGACCTGGAACAGGGTAACCAGGACATATCGAAGGAGCGAGTCTGTTTTGTCAAAGCGGTTCTTAGAAGGGGTATCATATCCAATGAAGCTGTTATCCGTTGGTGTGATGAAACAATAGAAGAATTACAGCGCTCCTGAGCTCATAAATACAAAGCAAGCAGACTCAGTTGATATTCTTTATACCTTTTCGAACCATATTGATACAATTGCTGGAGTAAGCAATGTTATTATGTTTTTTAGCAATAGCTTGTAAGAAGTTCTCCACCTCTAAGCTAAAAGACATGTAATTGTATGTAATATTGGTCGATATGCTCCCACAAACGGCGGTTTTTCAAAAAAATAGAAAACCCCATTGACAAGCTTCTTCGAACAGATACTATAAAAATAGCATGCAGGCTTCAATTCCATATACTTGAACTGGTCGCATAAAACACTAAGTTGTTTAGGAAGACGAGATGAAAAATCATAGGATTATTTCGATTATTCTCTATTGTGTTGCAGTTGTTTTTTATGTTATTGCAGTTCTGAATATCATGAACGAAAATATGCGAACCATGGGAATTACTTATCTTTGCATCGGTTCAACGTGGTTTTGCCTTGGTTCTTTATATTTGATCAAATCAAAGAAAAATGACTCTGATGAAGAAGAGAATAAGGATAAGTAAAAAATACCAGTTTGTAGGAGAGTTTATAAGGCTCTCCTACAAAAAATCTTATTTATCAACTATTTGTTGTGACATAGCCTAAAAATATATAGCGCTATGATTGATACCCTTCCGAACCGAGAATTGATATGTGGATTTCTTTCAGATAAAGAAGAACTTATAAATCCCTTTCACTGGATGTCCAATAAAAGGGGTATAATCATATTTATAGTCTGTTTTATTTATTATCAGCATCATTGATTCTGTTAATCAATATCAGGAAGAATAAGATATAAGCTATTGTTATAATAATATGACCTAAGCCTGCCATACCTGAAATTGAAGAATCTATCATAGTTGATATTTCAAGGTTTAATACCTCTATACATCCACGTATAGCCATCATTATAACTGTTAATAAAAGTCCGATATTGTAAGTTATAAAGAATTTATTGAAAATCTTATTCTTAGTTAATTCAAAGGATTTTTCCAGTAATAATACAATTAAAAAGAAAAATGCCCCTAAAACTAATACATGAGTATGCAGACCGCTTAAGACAGTTTTTCCTGTAAAGGCATTTATCTTTGTAAATTCCCTATAAAAAGCTCCAAGAAACAATCCCAACATGCTATAAAAAAAACTTAGTTTTGCAATTCTCTTCATTTTATACTCCCCCGTTCATTTATTTGAACTTCCCAACATATTATGAAAGTCCTATAATAAACATACCACCATTTTATACCAATAAAAACAAGATACAAAGATAAGCACTTTGCATGCTGAGTGTAATCTAAAGTACATTGAAACCATTCGTCTCTATGCATATTATAAATTGCAATTTTATGATCCGAGAGGCAATTATATGGATTACATAACGGAAAGAAAGCCGTGGAGAAATGGAATATATCACAGCGCGAGGTGCATGTCTTAAGCGAACAATGCCGGATAAAAGGCATTGTAAGGTAACAGAAATGTCATAGGAAGTATTAAGTGATTTTTCAATTACAAGTGTTTTGATCTTTTCAATTAGATACATTTCGGTAAAGATATGAACCTGCGACAACAGCCTTTTATTGGAAGTATAGATTTCATTTTTCAGGCTTTTGTTTAGACAGCTCATTAATATAAACGAAGTTCTTAGATGCCATGCGGAAGAATAGTTATGTTTAGTATTATTTGCCATTGAAATTGATACGTTAAAAAAATAGAGACTTAAATAAAAAACATTACCTGGAATGAAAATTATTAATTACAATCATTCTCAGCCGAAAGAGAACAGGAAGGTTTTATGCAAAACTTACTGAAGGATGCGGCAAATTATGACTGCAGACATTAAACCCGCAAACCCTGCTATAAGTGCAACCCAGAGAGTGTATCTTGTTTTTTTCACTCCTATGGCGCCATAGTATACGGTAATTGTATAAAATATGGTTTCGGTCGATCCCATAATCACTGACAGCGTCCTGCCAATTAATGAATCAGGTCCGTATTCCTTCAGCTGTTTGTTTAAAAGTCCCAGTGAAGCACTGCCTGAAATAGGCCTTATGATAGCCATTGGGAGGATTTCCTTCGGTATTCCGAACAGATTCGCTACCGGCTCGAACAGGAGGACTATCATGTCAAGAGCCCCCGATTTGCTTAAAACTTCAATTCCAAGCATAATTCCCACCAGGACAGGGAGAATTCTGACGGTGGTTTCAAGGCCTTCCTTTGCCCCCTCAAGAAATGTATCAAATACAGGCACCTTTTTAATGATTCCAAAAACAAGAATTAATATTATAAATCCGGGAATTGCTGCTTTGGAGAGCCAGTTCATTACAACCGTCATGGTGAACCCCGCCTTTTATCAAATCTTTTGAATACAAAGAAAAACAAAATTGCAGTTACTGTTGAAATCATCGATGAAATCCAAACATGGGGCAGAATCCCCGCCGCATTTGCTGAACCTGCAGCACCCCTCAGTGCTATTACATTTGTCGGTATCAGCTGCAGGCATGAAGCATTGATAACCATAAAAAGTATCATGTCATCAGTGGCGGTATCTTTTTTATCATTCAGTGTCTGAAGGCTTTCCATGGCTTTTATGCCAAGTGGCGTGGCAGCGTTTCCAAGACCGAAGAAATTTGCCGTAAAGGACAGAACAATAGCACCAATCGCCGGGTGATTATCGGGAACCTTGGTGAACAAACCTGCGAATATGTCCCTGGAAGCCTTTGTAATTGCTTTTATCAGGCCGCTTTTATGCGCAATGTTCATAAGCCCCGACCACAAACACATAACACCCGAAAGAACAATGGCTAGTTGTATCCCCTCTTCCGAGCTTGAAACAACTGCATCGGTTACCTCGTCCATTCTTCCTGTAACAAGTCCCCAGAGAACACCCAACAGTATCATCCCTACCCAGATATAATTAAGCATATTACGCCCCTCATAATTTTCATTAATCAAAAAATATCCGTCAATTTCAACTTACTGTTGAAATGTAAACCTGTCCCAATTATAATATTAGTGTTTAACCAGACTTAGAACAAAAACTATTTTAATTTTTTGTTTTAACAGTTATTAGTTGGATATATATAATAATAACTGGTATTTATTCTACTCTTTGTATCAGCAAATCCGGAACAACGGAATTTTTTATCAGGTTAAAAAATCATTGACGTTTATTGGTATTTATGGTACTATAAGATTAGAATTTGTCGAACAATGTATGACTAACTTGTTTTCAGGGGGGTGGAACTATCATGAAGTCAACAGGTATAGTTAGAAAGGTTGACGAGCTGGGTAGAGTTGTATTACCAATTGAGTTAAGAAGAACTCTTGACATCGCAGAGAAAGATGCTCTGGAGATATACGTAGATGAGGAGTCAATCATTCTGAAAAAATATGAGCCTGCTTGCATTTTCTGTGATAATGCTAAAGGCATTACAGCATTCAAGGGTAAGAACATTTGTCCAGATTGCTTAAGTGAACTGAAAAGCTTATAAGAATTTGAAAACGTAAAATCCGACTGAAAATGTCGGATTTTATGTTTTACGCATAAAAATAGAATATACCTCTCTTTTTGTAATACCCCTGTCCCTTGCCACCATTTTCATTGCTTCTTTTTTATCAATCCCCTGGTTAAGATAAAAATTCATGTGCTCGTCTATACTCATTGAAAGCCAATTATTCGATTGATCGGTTTGCTCTTTTCTGGCGCCTTCAATAACCAGCACCATTTCACCCTTTACCTTGTCATTTGCGGCCAGTTTCTCAATTATATCCGACAACAGCCCCCGTATTATTTCTTCATACTTCTTTGTAAGCTCTCTGCATAAAGCGCTTTTTCTGTTTCCCAGGATCTCTGCAGTTTCCTTTAATACGCTTAAGCAATTATGAGGAGATACATAGAAAATCATTGTTCTTTCTTCGTTTCGAACTGATTCCAGGAGATTTCTTCGTTCATTCTTATCATGGGGCAGGAAACCTTCAAAAGAAAATCTTCCACATGGAAGCCCGGACAGAACCAAAGCCATTATTGAAGCAGTGCAGCCCGGTATCATCGTAACATTTATATTGTTTTCTATCGCAAGCTTTACCAGGTCTTCGCCGGGGTCCGATATCCCAGGAGTTCCTGCATCGGTTACAAGGGCTATGTTTTTTCCGTTCAGTAAATGACCTATCAACTCTTCCCCCCTCTTGTTCTTATTATGTTCAAAATAACTGATGAGGGGCTTTTTTATTTCGAAATAATTCAAAAGCTTAAGTGAATGCCTTGTATCTTCAGCTGCGATTAGATCCACTTCCCTGAGTGTTTTTAGCGCTCTATATGATATATCATCCAGATTGCCGATTGGCGTGGAAACCAGGTAAAGCGTTCCTGTTTTTATCTTATACATTTGGACAGTCCTTTCATTCGATGATGGCAGAAGCATGCCTGGTTGCATGGCATCCTACATTTACCGCTACCGGCAGACCTGCTATATGAGTCGGATAGACTTCAATATTAACGCAAAGGGCAGTGGTATTGCCACCCAGACCGCCAGGACCGATGCCCAGTTTATTTATCTTGCCAAGTACTTCTTTTTCAAGTTCGGCAATTTCACAATCTTCCGATACAGAACCAACCGGCCTCAGAAGGGCCTTTTTAGACAGAATCGCTGCTTTATCCATTGTCCCGCCTATACCAACCCCGACAACCACCGGTGGACAGGGATTCGGACCTGCCTCACTGACAGTCTTTATTATAAATTCTTTCACACCCTCAATTCCGTCCGAAGGTTTAAGCATTTTTACCGCACTCATATTCTCGCTTCCAAAACCTTTTGGAGCAATATCAATTTTTATTTTATCTCCCTCAACGATATCAACATAAATAACCGCTGGAGTATTATCCCCGGTATTTACACGTTTTAACGGGTGTTTTACAACCGATGCCCTTAACCAGCCTTTTTTATATCCCCTGCGGACACCTTCATTGACTGCATCATAAAGACTTCCACCAACTATACGCACATCCTGGCCTATTTCCAGGAATACCACGGCCATGCCTGTGTCCTGACAAATGGCGATCTTCTCGTTTTTTGCTATATCTGCATTCTTTAGCAATATTTCCAGCACTGTTTTTCCGTTTTCAGAGGATTCAACGCTTAAAGACGATTTTAAAGCTTCGTAAATATCGGGATTCAGAAAGTAATTAGCATCGATGCACAGCTTTTCAACACAATCGGTTATTCTGCTTACATGTATTTCCTTCATATTCTCATGCCTCTGTTATATAAAATCTACCCATTTGATCAATACAGTCCAGGTGGATCGATTTGTAACCTGCTGTAAAAATTCCCGTTGATTGAAACAATTATACACAAGAAAAATATTAAAATCAAATTTTAGTTTTCACAATTTACTATTGAAACAACGAACAGATTTATGTTAGTATGTTTTATAAATATCAAAGCCGGTATTCTTATGAAGAAACCGGACAAAATCTTTATATTGTTACATTAATTAATTCGACTTATATCCATTATGGAATGAGAACGGAGGTTGTAAAAATGAATAACGTAAATGTCAAATCAAGGTTAACCACCAGGAAGGTTGCCATTGCAGGCATTCTTTCAGCACTGTCCATTGTACTTAACTTTACTCCCCTGGGATTTATCATGATTCCAGGTCTGTCTGTTCAGATTACACTGATGCACATACCGGTAATAATAGGCGGAATATTGGAAGGTCCTTTTATTGGAGCATTTATAGGCCTGGTTTTCGGATTGGCAAGCTTTTATACCGCTGCCACTTCACCGCTGCCTATCGCCTTTGCCTTCCTTAATCCGTTGGTTTCAATACTGCCTAGAATCCTTATCGGTGTCGTAGCTCACTATGTTTACCAGGCATTGAACAAAGCCATGGGTAGTAAGCGAACGGCCATATCCATCGGTACATCTGCGTTTTTGGCTACAACAACAAATACCGTAGGTGTCTTGGGTATGATTTACATCCTTTATGCAAAGAAATATATTGCCGCCCTGATACCCATGCTTGGCTTGCCTGAAACAACCAGCCCTGCATATATCTTTATATCTGCAGTACCAAACTACATTGCCGAAGTAATTGCATCGATTATAATATGCATCCCTGTAGTGTTTGCAGTTCGCAGGATGCGTAACTGATTGAATCCCACCAGAAATTATATATATAAGTTTTAATCAGGTGAGTGCAAATTCGCCTGATTAAAACTATAATTTACAGGGAGTTGGATATTATGATTCTTGGAATAGATATTGGTGGAAGCACCACAAAAATAACAGGATTCCGTGATAATAAAACTATAAGCCCGATACTTGTACGCGCTAATGATCCTATTTCTTCATTGTACGGAGCATTCGGCAAATTTATCACAGTTAACAAGCTCCAATTGTCTGATATATCCTTTGTCATGGTTACAGGAGTTGGGTCGTCTTATGTTAACGAGCGTATTTACCAGATTCCCACGGGAAAGGTTGAGGAATTTTATGCAATAGGAATGGGTGGTCTTTT
>ENA-OWPA01000613-OWPA01000613.1-bioreactor-metagenome-genome-assembly--contig:-NODE-613-length-42678-cov-12.016924_pt1 | contig 42678 bp, 34 predicted proteins | sample MGYA00238139_ERZ651803 | MGnify/ENA primary metagenome ERZ651803 (study PRJEB26909, sample SAMN07631231) | bioreactor metagenome | isolation source: Switchgrass digestor | place: USA: Dartmouth... | reverse complement strand
CTCAGCCGGCAGCAATTCCGGTAATCTGTGGACAAAAGATATCGGTTGATTTTGGACAAAGAAAAGCGGTAATAACAACAGACAGGGGCTGAAAAAGAATGTATATCCGAAAGGCAGAAATCAATGACTTGTTAATTATTATGAGTATTTATGAAAAAGCCAAGCAATTCATGAAAAACAATGGAAATCCCACTCAATGGGGAGCAGATTATCCTAATGAAGAGATAGTTGTAAGGGATATTTCTGACGGGAATTTATATGTTTGCATTGAAAATAATACCATTGTGGGCGTATTTGCATTTATTATAGGTGACGAGCCTACTTATCAGATAATTGAAAATGGGGCCTGGCACAGCTCAATGCAATATGGGACGATTCACAGAATTGCTTCAGATGATAGCATAAGGGGGATTTCACGATACTGCTTTGATTTCTGCCGTGAAAAATGCAATTATCTTCGGATTGACACGCACAGGGACAATAAGCCTATGCTGGCAGCTATCAAAAAATATGGTTTCCAGGAATGTGGAATTATCCATGTTCGTGATGGCAGCGAAAGAATAGCATTCGATTATCTTGTAAATTAATATCCTTAACAAACGCCAACCGAATTAACTAATTTCAGTTGGCGCTTATGTATCCACAGAAACGAATCAATATTTTACTTCCCTTATCATTTACCTACATTTGCTTTCACTTCCATGATGTATGTTCTTTTTTAATGTAATGGTGGGAGCTATATACAATCTTGTATTCCAAAGCGAATGGCTATAAAAACTTATATATGGCTGGCGTTGATGTAACCTGCTAGAATCTGTAATCATCCAGCAAAGTTCCAAGGATTCTGTGGACTTCCACAATATAGTCAAGACATTCCCTGGCCCCGATGACATCGATGGAGTCCTTATGAGCCGCGCTGTTTCTGTACTTTACCCGAATTTTTTCAATTTCATACAGATGACGTTTGATAACAGCATAGGCATTTTTAGGATGGATAAGCAGTTCTGCCTGGGCATAATCCATGAACAGTGCCTGATCCTGCTCATAGCCTCTGATGGTATTCCCTTCCTTCCACATCCCTGCTGTATATACAATACTGCCAAGGGTATACTCATCCTCATCCAATTCAACCTTATTTCCTCTTTTAAGCTTATAGAATGCCTGAGGTATATTATAGGCATAGTCGTTCCCAAACCTGTTTTTCAGATATTGTCTGTAACGGGTAAAGTAGCGGTAGGTCATTTCACACTCAAAGGCTTTTGTTACCTGAAGGCAAACGCCTGAGAAATCTATCAGCTGATTATAAGCCTCTATACTTTCATAAACTACTTCGGCCGTAATCAAAAAGCGTTTTGACCTTGGTGAAACCTTACTCCATGCACCTGTACCCACAGCCTGTTCCAATCTTTTTTCTATGCCATCAACATGGGCCGGATTTGCTACCAAGGGCATAAAAAGCTTTGCCAACAGAGCTGAGGTTTTATCCTGGATATAATGGGCCCGCTTCTCTTCATCCTCTATCTGTTCAGAACTGTATTTGATTTCACTTAATTTATTCTGTATACTTTCCATGTCTTTTGGGGAAATGCCTAAGCTTTCCAACACTGTCTGTGCCGCAATATATCGCTCCCTGTAATATTCGGCTTCCTTCCTTGCCTTTTCCAGTTGTGCCCTAAGCTTAAGGTGTTCTTCCTCTGAAACTGTTTTTCTTTCAGCCTCGTATAGCTCAAGTACTCTCCTGTCCTGGGCTTCTGCAGAATACAGGTTCATAAAATAAGCTATCCAGTAATGTTTTCTTCTGGTATATGATATCTTATCCTTCAGATAACAATTCAACGCCTGATCCCTGCAAAAAATGCAGATGCCCTTCCTGGCTCTTGTAAACAGCACATAATAAATATTCCTCAACAGCCTCTCATCGTCTTCGCTGTCGATTCCTTTTAAAATCGATACATTTCCGTTTTCCTGATCATATATTAGATCATCTATCAGGATTCCGGCATAATCAAATTCCAGTCCCTGACACATATGAACCGTGCCAATTAACTCGTCCCCTGTCTGGGGATTCATCCAATCTTCATATGTTCTGTTCTTTGGTGTTACAACCGGTCTTGAAAATCCATATTCCTCAAGAACATATTTCTTTATACCATCCTCTTCCTTAAGGGCTTCTTTTCTGAAGCTTGCCAGTATTCTTGAATTAAAGCCCTGGATTTTTTTCTCCCTGACATAATCTGCAAGAAGATCCGGATGATCCACAAGCTTTATCTCATAACTGTCGGGATCCCAATCATCATAATTGTTGTTGGTATCCAACTGGAGCTGGTGAAGCAGCCAGTACAGCCCGCCTACATTTTCTCCGTAACGAATGTTTCTGTTAAGGTCAAAGGCATGGTATGCCATATTCATTCCAGAGGCTTGTTGTTCAAGATATTGCAGCAAATTATATTCGCTAGCAAGTACTCTTTGGTAGCTGCTGTACAAAAAGACAGAAGCTTTGGTCTGTGATAGCAAACTGTCAAGAGCTACTCTCCATCCGGGAAATCCCTCCAGATTCTGTGATTCATCAAAAATGATTATGTCATAACCGGCAAAAAGGACCTTTTCATTTCCCGGGCATTTTTTTCTTTTACCGGGTGCCTCAAACAATCTGCTAAAGGTAAAAAAATGTATATTTTCTTCCCTTGCTTGAAACATATTTCTCATATAATGCATCAGGGCAGCGTTGTAAGAGATATACGCTATTTTCTTTCCTTTTCTGGTCAGGTAATGGATGAGGGTGACTGCTATAGCGGTTTTTCCGGTTCCGGGCATTCCTGATATCAATGTAATGCTTTTTTGGCCTTCATTGTCCAAATCCCTCAGAATTGATGCGGATGCCATTTTCTGGTCTTCGTAGAGTGAAATAAACGGGGATTCTTCATCCAGCTTGTTCAGATACTCTTCGAGTCCCTCAGGGCAGAACTGGTCACGCAGATGAAGTCTGCCAAGTATTTCCCTGCCCCCACCTTGTGCTATATGCTTCTTCAGCAATGCCGACAGCTTATCAGTTTCATCACTGAAAAAAAGCTTCACTTCGGTTAAAAGATTGTTGTACTGTGAATCAAGCAGAGGTTCCGGATGGTTTCTGATATAATCATACAGATAAACTGTCTGTACAAATCTGACATCGGATAGCTCTCCGGCTCCTCTTCTGCCTGATATGTACTTGCCATATGCAGCCGATTGATATGCCGGATGCACAGCATCAAACCAACCTGAATCGTTATGTACCTCGATCATGTCCTCCTGGTCCGAAACCCTTGACTCCTGCCATGGCAACAGCTCAACCATTACAATATGCTGCCTATTCTCCAAATCCCTTCCGGCAAGCAATGCCTCAAGACGGCTGCAATATTGCGACGGTACAAAATCCAGTCTGATACAACAGTCCTCGGATACTTCTGCATTCATCACAGCCCCGTACAGGCATTTCAGAGAATAATTCCATTCCCTTTGCACCTCAATACTGATCTTACGACTGTATTTTTTTTCAAAAACCGAAGCCATGTAACCGGCCAGGCTATTTTTGTTAACTGCATTTGCAAATGCTCTGATGTCACCTTCGTAAAGTATCAATTCAGTCACCTCATCTTATCTTAAGTCAACATTTTTCATTATTGATTTAGTAATGCCTTTTCGTCATAAAAAATTAGAAATTCATCTTCGAATCCCATTAAATCCGGAACACGTGGAGCTTCTGCTAACGTAACGATAATACCATTATATACCCATGATATCTACATTGCAAACACTTGCTCATATGTTCCCATTCATGCTCGGCAAGCAAAAGAAAGCTCCAAATAATGGAGCAGTTATGTCAGAAACAATGCTTCATCTGCTTTTTTTTACTATGAAAAATAATCAAAGATATATTATAATGAAGTAAGTTCAGATAATAGCTCTTTATTTTCATTACTTTAAGAAAGGTATGGTTTACAAAAAATGAAATTGGCAGATATACAGCATGTTGCAAAAAGAATCCAAGATAATTTAGGAAAAGTTATTATAGGAAAATCCGATGTTATCGAATTAATACTAGCTTCCCTTTTGGCAAAGGGACATATCCTGTTAGAGGATGTGCCCGGAACCGGAAAAACCATGTTGGCTAAGTCCCTTGCAAAATCTATCAATGTGGATTTTAACCGTATTCAATTCACCCCGGATTTACTCCCGTCTGATATTACCGGTTTAAATTACTATAATCAAAAGGAAGGAGATTTCACATTTCGTAAAGGTCCTGTTTTTGCCAATATAATATTGGCGGACGAAATTAATCGCGCTACTCCAAGGACACAATCCAGTTTATTGGAATGTATGGAAGAACGTCAGGTCACAATAGATGGGGTTACCCACAAACTCAGTGATCCCTTCTTAGTTATTGCTACGCAAAATCCGATTGAAACTGCAGGTACATTCCCTCTGCCGGAAGCGCAACTGGACCGTTTCATGATGCAGCTTAATATGGGATTTCCGGAGTTTGATGAGGAAATGGCTATTCTAAATCGATTCATGAATAACGATCCGATTGCTGCCTTAGAGCCTGTCTGTGAAAGAGATAGCTTAATAACCATGCAGAATTTAGTTCCAACTGTTTTTGTACACCACTCTGTTATGGAATATTTGGTACAGATTGTTATTAAAACACGCTCACATAAAGAATTAGCTCAAGGAGTCAGCCCAAGAGCCAGCCTTGCCTTCCTCAGGGCCTGTCAGGCACTTGCAGCAATACGTGGCAAAAGCTGTGTAACTCCTGAGATTGTTAAATACTTAGCTCCACATATTCTGTCCCATCGTTTAATATTGCGGAATAGCTACCGGCAAGGCAATCTTTCAAAGCAAATCATAAAGGAAATTTTATCAGAAGTGCCGGTACCAACCGAGAATTTCGAGTAATAATCTCAGAGAGAAAATTTTATAAGGAGAATTTTAATTTTCAAAAGAATTTCATTTTTTCCAATGATATTTTTCAAGTATATTTTGGAAAAATATAATATATTTTGAGAAACATTCTTCTTTATATATTTTGGAGGAACTTATGGAAATTGCAATTGCCTTACTTGGTGCTGTCCTGATTTATTTATTACAAAGGTGCCTATACAAATATTATTGGGATAAAAACTTATCTATTGAACTTAATTTTTCTACTAGCCACTGTATGGAAGGGGAAGACGCCTATCTTACACAAATTATAACAAATCAAAAATTACTTCCCATTCCCATCCTAAAGTTAAAGTTTCAAACCTCAAGACATCTTATTTTCTATGACAATAATAACTCACAGGTTTCTGATAACAGCTATCGAAATGATTTAGTTTCCCTTGTTATGTATCAGAAGCTTACAAGAAATTTAAAATTCTTATGCAGCAGACGGGGATTTTATACAATTAATCAATGTGATATTGTTTGTAGTGATTTATTTATTACTGAATCTATGGTAGCAAATATACCGCTGAATATATCTCTGTATGTCTACCCCAGATATATAGACCAGATTTATATCAATCCTGCTTTTCATAAAATACTAGGCAATATACTGACCAAACGCTTTATAAACGAAGACCCTTTCGAGTTTGCCGGTATTAGGCAATATCAAATATATGATAGCTTGAAATCAATTAACTGGAATGCATCTGCTAAAACCGGTGAATTAAAGGTTAATGTACATGATACAACATCATCTCAGCAGGTTAAGATTCTTTTAAATTTAGAGTCACACACCATATGGATATATGATGACTTATTGGAGGAAAGTATCCGTTTGGCTGCTTCCATGGCAAATCTGCTTATACAACAGGGGATACCTACCGGGATTTATTCCAATGGCCGTGATTTAATTACCAAAGAAACACTTACGATTCCTCCCGGCTCCGGCAACAACCATATGACCAGTATATGTGAAGGTCTGGCTCGGTTGGATACTCATCTTCCTCCAGAGTCTTTTGTTCCATTTTTTGAACAGTTGGTTAAAGCAAAAAATGAGAATGATTATTTTATTATCATATCCTTTTACCAAAAAGAAGATTTGCAAAATTTATTAAAAACCACTTTTTACAGGAAAGAAGATTATTATCACTGGATTATACCAATTAACAAAGAAATAACTGTATCCGTTGATTCCTGCTTTAATCCATATATAACACCTTGGCATATAACAGAGTAGGGCATTTTTGAATACACACTGTTAAGTATTGTATATATCTGTAATTCGGAGGTATGGCTTGAATGAATACTAGAAAGTACAAAACTATATTAGCGCTTTTAAATACAGTATATGGTTCATTAGTAATTTACACAATCATAATAACATATCTCTTTTTCATTGGTGAATCCGAATATGCCCTGCCCTCAGCGTTTTTACTGATAATCCCGGTATTATCCTATTATTTGGAGCAACATGCAAAGCATTTATTCACATTTATTTTAGGCCATACCATTCCTGCTATCATCCTTTACACATTGCCTAAACAACCTATTATAAAAATAATCTATGTTTTATTTACTGTAACTGTGATGCTATATCATTTATACCGGCGTGTAAAACAGAAGCCCTTAATGCAAAATATCAGGTCTTATACATACTTGCTTGTCCTGATAATAATGCAGCTTTATGCCAATTGGAAAGAATATTCTCAGCTATCCCGAATGATACAAATTATTACATTATTATGTGCTGTCATATACTTTACTCTGATATATTTATATAACTTTACCGACTTTTTTGCCAATCACGTTGAAAATACAAATATAAATTTTCATCAAATTAAAAGAATTAATAACAGATTTATCATAGTTTTTATAAGTGTTACCACAGCAATAATGATAGGAGCTTTTTCTGTCCCGGCAGGCAAAATACTATCTGTTCTGAAAACCATTTTTACTTTTTTAATTCGTATATTATTCTTTTGGGTTAAAAAATCTGATGATAAAATGGAAATTGAGGATATTAAAAAAAGTACGCCGAATATGGGGCAAATCATACAGGCTGATCAAGCTGAAGCTAATCATGTTTGGCTATTTATTCAGGAAATATTGATTTATCTGTGTGTTACTGTCATTATCCTGGCTTCTACAGCTCTGGTAATCTATGGACTATATCAGTTGTATAAATATTTCCACTCTACTAAGGCAGATGAAACAGAAAAAAAAGAATTTATATCTCCTTTTCATAAAGAAACCCGTATTAAGAAAATAAGAAAAATAAACAAAGCAAGACTGCCGCATATCTTTCCCAATAATAATGAAAAAATAAGGCGTTACTTTTACCAGTTAATTATTAAAAAATGTAAAGATAAGGTGCCGTCTAACCTAACGGCTGAGGAGCTGCTTAATCTTCCGGTGCAGACGATCGGATTGCTATCATCTGCAGAGCCTGAAAAAAATGATCCTATACTCCTTGAATTATATCATAAAGCTAGGTACAGCAATGAAATGTGTAGTAAAGAAGAAGTTAATATAGCTAAGGGGATAATAAGGGGGATGAAAAACGAATTTAAAAGCAAATAGTTTAAAGGCACAATTTTAGTATGCTTTGGTCAATATAACAGTCTCATATTGCTGTTGAAGTGTTTGAACATGAGGCAGCGTTCGAGCTTTGCCTGTTATACGTAATAATAAGGAGGGATCCAACTCCCTCCTATGCTGTTATATAACAAATTTTATAGATTATATTTATCTTTGATTTCTTGAGAGCATCTGCATACTCCATATACTTTTATTGATTCAACAGCTTGCTCAAGTAATTCCAGTGTTATGTCATTTGGTATAACAAGTAAACCGACAGAAACGATATTTAATTTTTTTTCTTTAAATTTAATAATATTTTCCAACTCTGACTTAGAAAGTCTTCTTACGCCAATAGAGAATCCATGACTCTTTCTTTGCTCCAAAAGCTGTTTTGTGTCGTTTTCATGCTTTTCAATTTGTTTTTTTATAGCTGACTTTATAAACTCTGTTCTGGTTGCATAATAACCCTCGCTAACAAGCAAATCAATATAGCCAAGGTCAACTGTATTGATATTAATAGTAATCTTTTCAGTTGTATTAATTTTAGATTCGTCCATCACATAACCTCCATTAATAATTAATTCTAGGGAATATTATACCATCTATCTAGATGGTAGTCAACATCCAGATGTGCATTATTTACCATATCTAATATTAAATATCGATGCTCGGTATCGCTATGGAAAGAGGGATATGAATGTACTAAAATTATTTGATGCTTCATTTCCACACTCTTTTTAGTCTGAAGGTCTCTTGCAGATATCCTAAAACAGCAATAGGAGACATAATCATTTGATAGCATAATATAAACATTATAAAACCAGACGGATTTTTCCTGACTTTCAAATTCAGCTTCCTGAATACATATTTTTGGTACGTATATAAAACTGTATAGCTGATAAAGGTAAGCGGAAGTACCATTAATGTAGCCGGTCCGACAATCCAGAACAAACCGAAGAATGCCAAAATAAGCCCAGGCAGCCAAAAGAAAGTATAAGATATATCAAGATAAGGCATCAGGAGGTTAATACCGGTTAGATATTTGGTATAAATCTGCGGCTGCTGCCATGGCTTGGTTGTTTTTAATGCTTCAATCATCCCGCGTGCCCAGCGAGATCGCTGTCTGGCAAAAACCCGAAATGTATTTGGGACATTGGTAAAAGCAACGGCCAATGGTTCAAAATATGTCTTCCAATTATGCTTCAGAAGGTTCCATGTCAGTACTATATCTTCTCCTATTGCATCAGGCCATCCACCTATTTCCCTGACGCAATCAGTCTTGTATATACTAAAAGCTCCTTGAGCTACCAGTGTTCCCTGATATAATCCCTGCAACCTTTTTATGGAAGCAATACCAAGGAAATAATCCCATTCCTGTATTCTTGTGATGAAATTTTCACGGCTGTTGCGGACCAGCACCGAACCAGCCACAGCACATACATTCTTCGGTGCGCTTTCTATCCTTGCAATCAGATATCTAACTGCTGACTTATGCAGTAAGGTGTCTGCATCCAATGTAATAACAAGGTCAGTGCTGACAAATTTTAGTGCAGTATTTAAAGCATTGAATTTTCCCGGATTATCTTCTCGAATTACAGTGATATCCAAATTTAGCTTATTCCCGGATTCTAAGGCAACCAGTGAGGTATTATCACTTGATCCATTATCAATGACAAAAACCTTGATATGACCGTTATAATCCTGTTTTGCAATATAGGATAATGTGTTATCGATATTCTCTGCTTCGTTTCTGGCTGCAATCAAAATCGCTATATCCTTTGATGGATTTTCGTCTTTAAAAGGCGGCTGTTTATCAAAAATCAGACTAACAACTAAGAATGCATTCAAATAGCCAGGTATATATGCTATTCCAGTTATGATAAGCAATGCCAGAGGTAAAGTAACAATTTCTGAAAGATCTTTCACCCACGGTATAGATAAAATAATAGAAATAATTGTCCATAATAAAGCAAACAAATGGCTAAGTGCAAATTTTATTTTAACCGGAATATAATGTGATTTTTTCGTTTTTATGTTTGCTTGTAAAGATTCTTCTTTAATTTGTGAAAATATTTCTTCATTCTTCAACTCCTAATAACCCACCTTCCAGTTCTGAATAATTGCCATTAATTAACATCTAAATCATCTGAAGAATGTTGGCTATTAATTTTGCAATATTCATTATTTTTCGACAATAATTAACATAAGTATAACATTTTTAAATAATATTTCAATTGTAAATGTTTCCTAATTGAATGGGTGCCGAAAAACTTATAAGCAACAGAATCAAAATTATTACTACTAATGGTATAATAAGCTTATATTTTAAAGCAAAAATTTCTTTATAAGTAATAGAATATGCTTTTATAAAGAAATGTCTATTCTATTGAACAGCAAATGATGCAGTCTATAACAAGGACCTATTTGTCAGATTAAGGTCTGACCTTTATCTTACTGCACCATTGTTGAAAAATAATTATAAATATGCTTAAATATCATTATAAGCAATGGTTATGTCAATACAAAAATGAAATCTTGGAAGGAATAAACAAATGAAGCTTTTCGACAGATTGCCTCCTAATCTTTTTTCTATACTGGTTTCCAAGAACAGGACACTGTACGCTGAAGCACTGTTTGTCCTGCGAAAAGCATTCAAGCAGCATATGACCATAAGTAAAAGTGATCTTGCAGCAATGCTCATTGCTAGTCTTGATGAAGTATTATTAGAGCTAGATTTGGAAGCAGAAAAAAATGAATTTGATGAAGCTGAGGAGGAACTAAAAAGCGGGCAGGGACAGTCTGCTACTGCGCATCTGATTCTCAGGAGACTCATGGCTACAAAATGGATTGAAGTTGAGTACCAGATGGATTCCTTTGAGGAAATTATTACTCTTCCCGATTATACAATAAAGCTACTGGATCTTTTATACTCATTTACGGATGATTCGATGCAGGAGTACAATTCATATGTTTATTCCACCTATTCCGTCCTGCGTACAGCCAATACAGAAAGAGACGATTTCATGTACAACGCATTAATAACTGCCCATGAAAACACCTTGAAGCTTGTTGATGAGCTTAAGACGTTGCATAACAATATAAGAAGGTATCATCAAGCACTCAATGATTACTTAACCGTAAATGACATTCTGAAAGGCCATTTTGATGAATACAAGGAGCTTATCATGGATCGCATATACCATCCCTTGAAAACCATGGATTCAGTTCCTCGCTACAAGGTTCCCATAATGAAAATTTTGTCCGACTGGCTTTCGGACTTCGGAACAAGGCAAAAAATGGCCCAGCAGGCCGTTATGCGCGGCAGGCATAATACCATAGAAGATGCAATGGATGACATCATTCGCAGAATAAACGAAATAAGTGACATATATGACGGCCTTGATGAAATGCTTGCTGAAATTGACAGGAAGAGGACGGCCTACACCAGAGCATCGCTGGAAAAAATGCGATATCTTCTGACAACTGACAGGAGTATTAAGGGCAAGCTTGTGGGCATCCTCTCTACTACAGCCGCAGATCAGGAAAGATGGGCTCAAAAACTGGCTGACAATGTAAATTTGTTCAAGCAGGGCTATATTGACGAAAGGTCATTGTATGTAAAGGCTAACAGAATGGGGCGTAAAGAAGGAAAACCCCTCAGCCTTGAGATGATAGACGAAAATATAGGTGATAAGGCGTTTGAGGATTTTCTGAAGAAGGCCAGAAAACAGTATAGCCATCAGAAAATAATGTCCTTTATGAAGGAACTTATGGGGAACAAGCATATTTTGAAAAGCTCTGAAATCAGAATTGCCAACGATGCTCAATTTGTCATGCTCGTTCTGGCTACTTTGAAAAAAGATGAAAAAGGCGTCTTCTATCAGGTAGAATTTGAAAACGGCTATGACCAATGCGATGGATATATCATACCACGCATGAGATTTATAAGGAGAGATAAAACGAATGTGGATTGAAGCTTATGAAAAACTGACAAACTCCGAAAAGGAAGAATTCAAACGCCTTGCGAACATTCTGCTGTCGAAGACCTTCATAGTAAGAGACTACTATGACAGCAAGGAAGAGATGATGAAAATCAGTCCGGAATACCGATTTATAGAAAGGAATTTTGAACTGTTCTTGGATTACCTTTCCTACTCAGGCTGGGATTTGCGCAAGGATAATCAATATGGTGTAATTTCAATCGAAAATGTATATGAATACAACAGACTTAAGCTGGATCGGTTCACCACTTTCATCCTGTATACAATCAGACTGATATACGAGGAAGAACGGGAGCATATTTCTTTAAGAAATGAGGTAATAACTACCACAGGACAGATAATACACAAAATGATAAACTTAAACCTTATAAAAAAGAAAGCTTCGGATCATGATATTTCGGATTCTCTCAGACTTTTATCAAGCCACAACCTGATCCAGAAAATATCAGGCCCATGGGAAAATGCGGATACAAAAATTCTGATACTGCCCTCTGTGCTTTTTGTGGTATCCAATGAGAAAATTGGCAGGATTTATGAGCTTGTTGAAAGCGATAAAAATATTCAGGATGAGGATAGCCTGCATAATGAAACGGTATCCGAAATCATAAGAGGGGAAGGCGAAGAGACATGAAGCTGTTGAAAAAGCTTCTATTAATACACTGGCATTTTTTCAATTATGAGCTTATTGAATTTGACAAAATCAATTTCCTGACCGGAAAAAATGCATCAGGCAAAACAACGATGATTGATGCGTTACAGGTCATTATGCTTGGTGATGCAAACGGAAGGAGTTTTTTCAATAAAGCCGCAAATGAAAAATCCGCCAGGAACTTAAAGGGATATTTAAGAGGCGAGCTTGGCGATGACGGAGGTGCTGGCTTCAGATATCTTAGAGAAGGTCGTTTTACCAGTTATATTGCCTGCGAATTCTATGACGATATAAAAAAATCCAGCTTTACTATGGGCATTGTATTTGAGTGTTATGAGGACGGTTCCGATGAACACCGATTTTTTGTTCTGGACTATGAATTGCCGGAAAACCACTTTATCATCAATAATATTCCGATGACATATAAGGAATTGAGAACATATGTAAATAAAAACTATAAAAAGGGGAAATATGACTTTCCCGATTCAGACAGAGGATATCAGGAGATCCTAAAGGGGAAGCTTGGTGGTCTGAAAAACAAATACTTTGATCTCTTCAAGAAGGCTGTTTCCTTTACTCCCATCACCGATATTGAGACATTTATTACCGACTATGTGTGCGATGTTAAGAATCCGGTGGATATATCATTGATGCAGGAAAATATAAGGCAGTATAAGCGTATGGAGCTTGAGGCGGATCTTCTTGAAAAACGCGTATCAGCGCTTCAAAATATTTCCGATATGTACAAATCATACCTGGATGAAAAACAAAGGCTGCAAATACAGAGTTTTCTAATAGACAGGGCGAGGATGCAAGTGATACTTGATGAAAAAAAGGCTCTCAATGAAGAGATGGAAAGGCTCGAAAAAGAGATTGCAGCCTATTCTCAAAAGCATGCGGATATTGCTATAAAGCTTGAGAATGAAAGAAAAAAAAGGGATGAACTTATAGCTGCAAGAGAAAGATCAGACATCTATACAAAGATGAAACAGCTGGAGTCACAGAAGGATGAACTTAATCAAAAGATTAAAAGGCTGAACGACGATACTGAAATGACCATTCAAAAGCTTCGTAAATATGCCTATGAGTGGAAAGATGCAGCAAGAGCTTGTTCAGACCTGCAGCACCTTCCTGAAAGCGTGACAAAGGATTCGTTTTTTAATGAAATTCAGGATGTGAAAAAATATGCGGCAATGGCAGAGGCTCATGCCGTAAGCTTGCTGAGCATTGATCAGGAAAGCCTTAATACATTGTCAGCCGACAAATTCAACAGTATAATTGGGGATTTAACCAAATTTAATAAGTCATCCACATTGCTCATTTATTCCGCAAGCAGAAAAAATGGCGAAATGGAGATTGAACAAAAAAGGCTGGAAGGTATTCTTTCCGATCTGGAAAAAGGGATAAAATCATATGATCCGAAGCTTATTGCATTACGGGATGAAATCAAAAAAGAGCTTGCCGAAAAATACGGAAAGGATATTCCTGTGTATATACTGGCCGATCTTCTCGACATACGGGATATGCGCTGGCGAAACGCGGTTGAGGCATATCTGCACTCCCAGAAATACTATCTGCTTGTGAAGCCACAATACTTTATTGACGCCCTGAAGGTATATGACAGATTGAAGTTCAGCAAGGGCTTTTATGACTGGGGTCTTATTGATGCAGGCAAGCTTGAAGGTATCAGACCCCATGCGCAGAAAGGAAGCCTTGCCGAGGAGGTCGTTACAGACAATATCTATGCAAGAATGTTTATTGATTACGTCATGGGAAGAGTTATTAAATGCGACAAGGTCGAGGAATTACGAAAACATGAAAGAGCTATAACCGATTCCTGCATGCTGTACCAGAGCTATGTTGCAAGGCAACTCAATCCTGAGAGGTGGAAGTATCCATTCATAGGTAGAAAAGCGCTGGAGGAACAGAAGGAAACCGTAAAAAAGGCTATAGAAAAGAAAAAAAAGGAGATTCAAGATTGCAAAAGCGTAGTTGACATTCTGTCAAAAGCATCGAATATAACGGTTTTTAGCCCCAATGAGTTTGAGCAATACCTGAGAATAATCGAGGAGACCAGAAAACTGCCTATTCTGAAAAGCAGGCTGAATGAAGTCGTTGGTGAATTGAAAAAGCTTGATCTTACCTGGCTTATGAGCCTTGACGAAAAAATCAAGGAATGCGAAAGTTGGATAAAAAGGTTTGAGAAAGAAAAGGAGCAATGTATGACCTCAATTGGCGCTGCTGAAAATGCAAGAAATGCAATTATTATGGAAAAATTGCCTAATGCAAATGAACAAGAAGCTGAAGCAAGGATGAGTCTGTCCCGGTATGATAGATCCTGGGTTAACGAAAAAGGAGAGCCCAGGTTTATACGGGAATTAGCTAGCAGAAAATCCGCAAAAGAAATAATCCAGAATTTCAGCTCACAGCTTGAAAGGACCAGAAACCAAACTGCCAGAAAGAGGGATGACCTGGAAAAGGCCAGATCTGACTATAACAGGGAATATACGATGTCATATGATATCAAGCAGGAAGATAATTCATCCTATGAAAAGGAACTGGATGAGTTCAGGAATATACGGCTTCCTGAATATAAAAACCAGATCAGGGACGCGAAAGATAAAGCATTCCAGCAGTTTGAGGACGATTTTCTCGCGAAGCTTAAATCTAATATAGATACCGTAAAATCTCAAATCAATGAGCTGAACGAAGCTCTTAAGGAAAGTATATGGGGAAATGAACGTTATAAATTTACTTGCTTACCCAGACCTGAATATAAAAAGTATTATGATATGATTACGGACGAGATTCTGATGGAAGGTTATAATATAGCCTCGCATGCTTTCAGGGACAAGCATCGCGATGCCATTGACGAGCTTTTCAGACAAATAACTGATGTTGATTCTGAACTCAATGCAGATGCAAGGGCAGAGCTTGAAAAAAATATCAAGAGATTTACCGATTACAGAACCTACCTTAGTTTTGACATTGAAGTTACTGATACTGAGGGTAAAACCCAAAGGCTTTCCAGAACACTCCGGAAGAAATCAGGCGGAGAGACCCAGACGCCCTTCTATATATCTGTGCTTGCATCCTTTGCCCAGATGTACAAAATTAATGATCCGGCTTACAACCGCATACGACTTATTGTATTTGACGAAGCCTTCAATAAAATGGACAGTGAAAGAATTCAGGAAAGCGTCAGGCTCCTAAGAAAATTCGGCTTCCAGTGCATCCTGTCGGCACCTTCTGAAAAGATAGGTGATATTGCTCCTTTGGTAGACAGAACGCTTTGTGTTATCAGGGAAAAGAACAGATCCATAATCAAGGCATTCGAACCTAAAAAGTTTACTGAGGAGGAATTAGATGGAGTATAAAAGACTTATACTGGAAAGGCTTCTTGATCGGTATGAAAACAGTAAGTCATTTAAGGATGATACTTCCAGAAGAAGAAGAATTATGCTTAAAATGACGAGGGGCGACATGCCTGAGTATGACATAGAAAAGCCATTGATTAGAGAAACCTTTAACAGCGTAATCAGAGATTTGGCTGATATGGGACTGGTTCAATTCGAATGGGCCAAATATGAGGAGGAAAATATCATTGAAAAGATCTGGCTTAACGTCTCAAGAGTTGAAGCCTGTTATGCCGAGATAAACAGAAAACCCAGGCGGGCTGTTCTTGATACATTGCTTGAGAGAATTACGGAGCTTAAGGAAAAATCTGATGGCACCTGGATATCAACCTTTTTGGCTGACGCAGAACAGGTTATAAAGGAAAAGTCATCTACAGGAACTTTGCTTCCCTCCGACGAAGAGCATGCTATGGCAATTTTAAAGTCATTGGATTACCTCAGAACGCTAAAGGGAAGCCAATGTCTTGAAAGAGTCTTCAGCCTTCAATGCTTTAATGATTCCAAATATTTCGAAAAGAAGGTTAAAAACAGACTTGCAGGAATCGTAAAAAAATATTGTCTGAAGCAGGATCTACCGGATGAAATATCAAACGATGATATACTGGCACAGGTTGGTATAGTTCAGTCGCCAGAGCAGGTTGATTTTAAGGGAGGGATTGTTGGTCAATTAGGCAGAAAAGAGATAGATTTTTCATCGTTTATTTATGGTGTTTCCTTGAATGCCGATACAGTAAGAAATCTAACCATTACTCGGATGGGAAGGGTCCGGAAAATTCTCTTTATCGAAAACAAGGCAAACTATATTCATATGCTCAATAAAAACAATGACGATACATTGATGCTCGTATTTCATGGCGGTTTTTACAGTCCGGTTAAGGGAGTTTTTTTTAAAAAATTATACGAGCTTGCTTCTCCGTGTGGAATTGAATTCTTCCATTGGGGCGATATAGATCTGGGTGGCTTTTTGATTTTTCAAAGATTAAAATCAAATATTATTCCGTCTTTAAAACCTTATTTAATGGACAGAGAAGCATTTGAAAGCAGGATCAAATATGGAAAAAAATTCGATCAAAAATATGCGGAAAAATTAAAATTATTATTGGACGATGAAGCCTACAGTGAATTCAGAGAGGTTATCAAACTAATGCTAGAGAAAGGTATAAAGCTTGAACAGGAAGCTTTCCTTTGGTAACTCCTAATACAACTTTTTTCAATTTTATTGACAACATATTGCCATCTTTAGTGATAAATGCTTTGGCCCACCTTTAGCTAAGCTTTAATGTACCCGTATGTTAATTAATTTCAGCTCCGCAATGATGACATTTTTTAGTCCATACGGCAAGCGGTTTTTCACATACCTTGCATGTGAATTTCTTTTGGCTTTCCTGAAGCCACTCTTTTACCTTCCCTTCCTTTATTTTCAAAAGGTTTTCTCTTAAATTTACTCCTGCTTCAAGGTAGTCATCAGCTAAATCCTTATACTTATCGCAAGTTTCATCTATGTATTCCTGGCATTCAAAACAGAAATTAATTCCCTTGGCACTTGTACATAAAACGATCTTACATCCATTTCCCCAACATTCTGAAGTCAGAGCATTGCATCCATTGCATCTAACTTGTTCCGTACGGCAATTATATTTTTCTGCTATTCTGGCTCTCCATTCCTGGTCATCTCTTTCAGCCCTGTAAATGACACAGGATAGACCACATCTTCCTACTAAATCCATATCACTCATTTTTTCCCCTCTCATATGAATATATTCGATTATGCTTAATCTGCAGGGCATTAGCTAATTCCTGCACGCATTTATGTACTCACTTTAAACTGGCAGTTTACTATAATACATGTTCGCTCACTATAACGTTCTTGTTCGGTATAACCGCGTCCGTATATGCCTCAGAGCTACGCCAAGAGACTCTTCAACACAATTATCATTTGCATACCACTACCACTATCTAATCTTTGATGCTGTATATGTCACATTTTCCTTGTCATACAAATCTGTAAGCATAAGCGCGGAATCATTATAGTAAATAACGCTATCCTCACAATAAATAGAATAGATTGAATTCTGAGCAAGGGATGTCAATGCTTCTTCATGGAATGTATCCGTGATATAAACAGGAAGCATCTGTAATAGTATTTCTGCACAACCATACTCCTTTGAATACGTAACAAGATCATTTTTAGAGGATTTGCATAATCCGTCTGTTATATCTATGAAGGAGGTTCTTGTTTCGCCGTTAGACAGTTCGTAATAATACTGATTATCCAACTCCGTCATTCTGTAATTCCGTAAGTATACAATACTTAGAGGTCCTGTATACTTCATAATTCCTGAAGGATATACTGTATTTCCAACACGGTCATATAAATGATAAGAATAGATATTCCCACTGCCATCCAAATTACGCACAAATCCGTTGTAGCTGGAGATTGTACCTAAAGTATAGTTATTCTCAATCATCACAGCTGCAAGATAATCGATGATAAATGCATTTTTCATCCAAAAGAAATCAATATAATTCGTAATACCGTGTTCGGCAGCATATTGTTGATATTCAGCGGATACCCGCAGCATTATCTTGTTGTCGCCCAACAGCTCTATATTAATCGCCTCGTAATTTGACGCAAATTTTGCAAGCTCCTCATAATAAGAGCGGACTTCGTCGTTCTGAAATGCATCATAAGCTATGATCTGAGAATCATCCTCACAAGAAAACATTATTTTATAATCTGCATAAATAGGCGCCAGATACAGGCTGCGGCAATTATATCTTTCCATCAATGAAAAGGCATTGTATAATACCTCATCTACCTCTATAACCTCATTGGGATGCCTGTTTATATATGCAATGTTATTCAATCCAGCAAAGATCTCATCATTATTAAAAAGCTTATAAGCTTTCACTGTGGCAGCCGTGTAAAGTGAGGTCAAGGACTTATGCTCCAAACGTGCTGATGCTCCACTGGCCCCAATACAGTACAGAAAAACAAACTCATTACTGCAATTTCGTTCGGCAGATGCTGCTGTCTTAATCGCTACCCATCCCGTCTCCTTACTAAAATATGAATTAAGTGCATAAGCAAATGCGCCGCCTGCAAGGGCAATCAGAAGAATCACAACTGCAATTCTGACGCGAACATTTTTATCAGAAAGCTCTGCCTTAATGACAGGCTTCACAATTTTGCTGCGTTTCATTAATAATTCAAACCTTTCTCAATGTCTAAGCTCCATAAGCAACTAAGCTATGGTTTTCATTTGACGTAATTTCTTCTAATTTTATAATTATAATGGAGCTGTTGTATATTTTCAACAGCCCCATCAGATTTCATAATATTTTCATTAGAGCACAACAAATACAAGTGCTATTGCAAAAACAGCTAAAATAACACCAAGTACTGCAAACGCGCTGAGTGCACCTTTTTTACAAGCCTTATAATTACGATAATACATCTTGTGCTTGAACAACAGCGCTGCAATGATACCGAGAATCGGCAAGAAGAAGGATAATACAGTATACCATACACTTCCTGTATCGTGTATCGGTGCCTGCAATATTTCATCTCTAATGGCTGCTTCTTCTTGCTTCTCTTCATTGTCTGCTTCATTTGGATTTTTAATTTTAATTATTTGAATTGGAACGTTCTTCTCCCGAATAGCTTTATACTCCTCAATTTCCTTCTTGTTTCCGTATACCCAGTGATTATGTCCGATACATACAAATTCAGGCTTGTCAACACTATAATCATGAATAGATGGATCATAGGTGTAGAGAACCTTATTCTTCTCCAGCTGTGGATCCGGAATTGGAATCGCCGAAATCAAGGAGCGTGTATAGGGATGTAATGGGTAGTTAAATAGTTCCTCTGCCTCTGCTATCTCAACAATAACACCTTTATATATAACACCGATACGGTCTGATATAAACCGTACGATAGAAAGATCATGGGCAATAAAAAGATATGTAACATTTTTTTCTTCCTGGAATTTCTTCATCAGGTTTAAAACCTGAGCACGAATGGAAACGTCCAAGGCAGAAATAGGCTCATCTGCAATAACCAGTTCCGGTTCCATAACCATTGCTCGTGCCAATCCAATTCTCTGACGTTGTCCACCTGAAAACTCATGTGGGTATCTGGTCAGATGCTCTGGTAGCAAGCCGACTTCATTTATAATTGACTCTACTTTTCTAATACGGTCAGCTTCATTTTCAAATAGACGGAAATTATATAAGCCTTCTGAAATTATATAATCTATTGTTGCTCTTTCATTCAGAGATGCTGCCGGATCCTGAAATACCATCTGGATATTTCGGATAACCTTACGCTCAAGAGAGCGCGAAATCTTTCCGCTAATCCGGACACCCTTATATAGTATTTTTCCATTCGTTATTGAATTAGCACGAATAATAGCTCTGCCTATGGTTGTTTTTCCCGAGCCGGATTCTCCAACAAGAGAAAAGGTTTCTCCCTTGTAGATATCAAAGGAGGCATTTTTTACAGCCTTAACCGCTTTATCACCTTTGCCAAAAGTAATATCGACATTTTTTAACGACAATAAAATTTCTCTACCATTCTCATCCATTGTGCTAATATTTTCATTTTTCCCTTTAGCCACTTTCTCCGTCTCCTACATTAATATTAAATATTTTAATAAGTTTCTCCCGTGTATTCCTGATGTTCTCAGGCTTTTCAATTTTCGGAGCCCGTGGATCCAATAACCAGGTTTTTGCATAGTGTGTTTCACTCACCTGGAACATCGGCGGCTCAGCTAATGTATCGATCTTTAAGCAATACGGATTTCTTGGTGCAAACGCATCACCCACGATGTCGTTATATAAGGATGGAGGTGTACCGTGCAGATAATAAAGCTTTGAATTCCTCTCCGCAAGCTGTGGCAACGATGAAAATAGCGCCCAGGTATAGGGATGACGAGGATCATAGAAAATCTCCTCTACCTTACCGATCTCTACAATCTGCCCGGCATAAAGTACCGCTACCCGATCTGCAATGTTTGCTACCACACCTAAGTCATGGGTAATAAATACAATGGTGAATTTGAATTCCTTCTGAAGGTCCTTTAAAAGCTTTAAAATCTGAGCCTGGATTGTAACATCCAGTGCAGTGGTGGGTTCATCGCAAATAAGGATCTTTGGTTGGCAGGATAGCGCTATCGCAATAACAATACGTTGCCTCATGCCGCCTGAATACTGAAAAGGATAGTCATCAAAACGAGCCTCTGCGTTTGGTATTCCGACCTTTTTCATTAATTTCAAAGCTCTTTCTCTTGCTTCCACCTCTGTACACTTCTGATGCTTTATAATGATAGAGGTAATTTGCTTTCCGATTGTAATAACCGGATTTAGAGAGGTCATGGGATCCTGGAACACTGTAGATATCTTTCGTCCTCTAATCAGTCTCCAGTCTTTATCATATTTTATGTTAGCAAGATTCACAATACAAGTTCCATGTAACCTCTCTTCATTTTCATCCAAATATTTCACTCGGAAGGCAACAGGATCAAATACTGCATTTCTTTGTTCCTCATCCATCAGGTCAACACCTAATCTCATTGCAGCTTTGAGTGCTTTCAAGAGATTGCGAATAAGCTGATAACGTTTTTTAATACTGTATCTGCCCACCGAGAGATAAATTTCTTTTGCCAGGATAAGATTCCTGTCTTTTGTTGCCTGGGAGATATCGCCTGCGATTTCCTTAGAATACCTGTTCTTAAGCTCCTCCATCCTTTTTTGATACTGACTAAGATATGTAGTATCATTGGCAACAGCCTGTTTTCTCTCCTTGATCAGCTTATCATTATAGCTCTGCAATTCCTTAATCTGCTTTTCCAACTGAGCGATCTGCTGTGAGGCTTCTTTTATTTTTTCTTTTTCCTTGGAGGAATCATAAGTCTGTTTAAGATTATATATCTCCGTTTTTTTCATCCTCAGCTCATTTAATTTCTTCTGAGCCTCTTCTTCCTCCTCCACACTCAGGGAGCTCCTTCTCCTCATCTCGGATTTGAGTTCTAGGATCTCGCGATAGGTTGATGCCCCCAGCTCCAGCTTAGCATATTCATTTAGTTTATTATAGCAAAAATTAATAGTTTTTTTTGCTAATGAGTTTAATCTAACTATCGTATCCGATAATTCTTCATCATTGAAAATAATAGTACCATGATCAATAAAACCATTTCCATCCAGCATTCCGGCAAAGGTTTTTGTAAGAACTGATTTTCCGGAACCGGATTCTCCTACTATTGCAATTGACTCATTTTCATAAATATCAAGCGATACATCTCTGATAGCCGTTAAGACTCTTCCTCGTACGTTGAATTTTACATTCAAGTTTTTAACTGATAATAATACTTTTTTATCGTCCATATTAGTAACCTCTACATATGCGTTCTTGGATCCGATGCATCAGCAAGGTTTTGCCCCACTACATACAAGACAACCGTAATAATTGATGCGATTACAACCGGGCTCCAGAATTCAAATTCCCATCCTGGTGTAACCATTGCACTTTGTGCCTCATAAATCAACCGTCCCAGAGACATTTCGGAAAGTCCCATTCCGATATAGCCTAAGAAAACCTCCATGGATATATAGGATGGAATCTCCGTCGCAGCCAATGTTACAATAACAGAAGTCATGAAGGGGAGAATATTCCTCATGGCAATCTTTATTAATGGGGTACCCAGACACTTTGATGCCAGATTGTATTCCCTGTTACGAATAATGACCACCTGCGTGCGGATAAAGTATGCTATTCCCAACCAGCCTGTGATCGTCAAAGCAAGTACTAATGTCCAAAAGCTTGATGTCAGAATCATTACCAAAACTGATACAATCAGGATATACGGAACATTAGCAAGTATGTTGTAAACCTCCATCATCACGATATCTATTTTTTTTGAGAACCCCCAGATTGCCCCCATGATGACTCCAACGGTCAGATTGATGGCTCCACAGATCAAGGCCAGGGAAATTGATATCCTTGATCCGAACCAAATAGCGTCAAATGTGGACTGACCTGCCGCACCGGTACCTAAAATCCAGTGTATGCTGAATCCATACTTCTTAATGGCCGCGGCTGGTGACAAATGCTTCGCCGACGCATCAAGCAGATTACCAAACTTATCATATTCAGCAAATAAAGGATAAATATAGGCAAATGCCATTATAAGAGCCAAAATTGTTAGCAATGCAATATTTATTTTTTTCCTGAAAAAAACACGAAATACAGAATTCCAATAAGAATACCTTGGCGCCATAATCTTTTCAGAGTCAAGCTCATTGTGATCCACTCTGGAAAAAAGCTCTTCATCTGACAAGCCGAATTGACTTAAATCTTGAATTTGCATATATACCTACCTGTCCTTACTAGTAAATGATATTCTTGGATCAACCATGGTGATCAAAACATCACCCAAGATGATTGAAACAACTGTTAACAGTGCATAGAATAGGGTTACACCAACAATAACACCATTATCATATTGTCCAATAGCTTCCGTTAACAAGTTACCCGCACCTGGCACAACGTATACACGTTCCGTTATAATAGCTCCCGTTAAAGCAAATAGTATCGTTCCCGGAATACCATGAACAATTGGTATCGAGGCATTTTTCAGAATATGCTTTGTGAAAATTTCTCTCTCGGATAAGCCACCGGATCTTGCAAATTTAACATAATCCAAGTTCATCTGATCGATCATATATCGGCGAATCCATTTCATCAGGGAAGCTATCTGCGGTAGTGCCAGCGATATAATGGGCAGAACATACATCACCTTTTTGGATGATTCCAAGTCAAACGTTGTTGGCAAGCCAAGCTTTCCACCGATTGCTTTAAAGAGGAAAATATATGCCAGGGAAGGAACAGCAATTATAAATACTATATATAATGTTCCGATTTTATCCAGAGCCTTGTCCTTCCTTTTCGCCATGGCGATACCCAATGGTACTCCAACCAAATATGCAAGTAAGGATGCGAGAATACCTATAACGAAGGAAAAACCTACCTTTGATAATGATGCCTTTTTCGTACTAACATTTGTATAGTCATCCGTAAAACGATCCTTAAATACCAGGCTTGTTTCTAAAGATCCCTTGACATAAGTGGCGGTATGAAGATCATCGGCACTTTCTTCCTGCAGTCCTGTCGGATAAGTAACCAGTGATTTCACATAGGAACCTTGGGGCCTGTTCATCGTCTCAAAGACATCGATTCCTTGATTCACCGAATAAGAGGTTCCTAGATTAATCGTAATTATATTCTGATGAATAAAAGGAAATTTCGAATCGAAATACAGCAAATACTTATGCCTTGTACCATTTCCTATAATTGCAGGTGAGAATTTCTTCCCTCCATATAACGGATCAAATAAGGTAAAGGTTATTCCTCGTTCTCCCTTGACATCCTCAGCATAATGAATACTGTCGATTGTAATTATTTTTGAAAAATAAGACCATAATCTTGACAGGAGTGATAAATTTTTATACGCAAAGAGCTGTGGTTGGCCACCTTCAGCCACTTTTTTCGCATTCATCATAACAGCATCGAGCCGCTTTACCGTATATCCTTTGGATATATAGTATTCAGTAAACTTCTCCACATACTTTTTAACATTCTCTGAATCCTTATCTGCAGTCCTACCTATTCCAACAACACTGCTTCTGGTTTCTTCGTCAATTTCTCCGTTGTTGGTTAACATAAGCAGATAATCAGCATAGGTTACAAAATCAATATAACCATATTCCTCCCATTTGGCATACTTATAAATTTCCTTTGAATTATTCTTCAAATGTGAGTATGTATTATCATTCTTAAAAATAAGATTACGGTCCATCAAAGAATAAATTATTATCATAACAATTGCTACTACCACAGCAATTGATAACAATCCATGCAATATACGTTTTATCAGATATTTTGTCATAGCCTCTCACTCTTGAATCTATCAGGGAATAGGAGACCTATTCCCTGATAGCATATTCTCCCTCATAATTAGTCAGGCAAAATTTAACTTTATCCGTCGATTAATAGATACCTATACACTTAACCATATAGCCTGCATAGTCGGGCAAGAATGTATCAAGATAGGTGGAAGGATCACCGTAGTCAGGGCCCCATCCTGATAAATCATAGATATCGTAATTTGCCTCATAACCATAGTCGGTATAATATCCGGCATAATACCATTCGTCATAACTCTTACATTCAACAAGATTAATAATAACCATGCCATTCAGAGTTTTCTCTACAGACTGCTTGAAAGCATTAGCCTGATTGGTATATCTCTCATCATTTGATGCATATGGCAGATCAAGTATAATCGGATTGTTAGCATCAATTGTAACACCCTGTGCCGCAAGCTCTTCGATTGCTTTATTTAACTCTGCTCTGGCATTGTCAGGATTGTACCAGCCGTCAAAGCCATCGCTGGAACCTACTCCATCATCCGCTGTAGGATCCCATACCTTGATCGGAACACCATCTGCATCAATCTGTGCCTGCATGATTTCACCATAATAGGTTCCGGCCGGGAAGGTTTTAGCTACACCATTAATTTGAACGGTTGTGTCTTCTTCCAATGCAACAAAGGTACCAGGTGTGTATGAGTTCCTTAAAGCATTGTATTTTAAATCTTCACCGGCTATCTGAGCGTTATAAGAGCCTCTGTCAACAGCAAAGGATATTGCTCTGCGGAAATGAACATTATTCATAGCTGCGTTTGTTCTTGCCTTATCTTCCTCAGATTTTGTTGAAACTACTGCTGTTCCATCATTTACATTAGCAAAGGCTGCACGATTTAAGTTATAGAAGCCCATATATGAAATAGCGTCTGTGGCTGAGATGTAGGCATATTCATCAAACAAACCATCCGCTTTAGCGATGGGAATCGTTGAAGTATTTAAGCTCACACCATCTATTACTCCAGCCTTCATATCGTTATAAGCCTTTGTAACATCCGAGCCATCATTGTAATACCAGGTAATCTTTTTGATATTGATCTTATCTTTATTCCAGTATGACTCATTTGCCTTGAATACAATGGTATTCTTAGCAGTTGCATTTGTTACAAGATAAGGCCCGCAATATGCAATCGAGTCAGGATCCTTACCATAAGTATAATCCGGTGCAGATGGATCATATTCCTGACCAAACTTACCACCCTTAGAGATATAGTAAGATCTGCACAACGGAGCAAATACACCATAGCTCAGCATCGTTGTAAAATAGGAGCAAGGCTTTTCAAGTATATATTGCAATGTATAATCATCAACCGCTTTAACACCAACCTGTGAAAAATCGGTTAATTCTCCGCTTATGTACTTATCAGCATTTTTGATGACTCCCTGAATCAGGTACTCTAATCCGCCTTGAGCATCCATCATATGCTGTAAACCAGCAACAAAGTCATCCGCCTTAACTTCAGCAACTTCTCTGCCCTGTGAATCTACCCATTTCACACCCTTGCGAATGTGGAAGGTGTAAGTTAATCCATCTTCGGATACTTCGTAGCTCTCTGCCAATGCAGGACGCTGTATTCCTTCTATATCATATTCCAGCAATCCGTCAAAGGTATTTACAATTGCTTCACTGTCCGCTGACCTGGAAGTAGCAAGAACGTCCCAAGTTACAGGATCAGAAGGATATGCTATATTATAAGAATCCTTGAGCGTATAACCCTTTTCAGCAAGATAGGCTTTTGCCCATTCTTCATAGGTTCCTGTTCCCTTGAGCTCATTCCATTTTTCTTTCATTTCTTTTCTGTGTTCAGCTTTTATCAACTCTGTAGCAACCAATGCCTGATGAAATCTGTCATTATCATTTCCCCAGGCAACGTTAGTTACAGTATAAGGAGCAACTCTCGAAATAGCATACATACCGCCTCGTGTCTTTGTCGGAAGCATAACGGCGGCTTCCATCAGCTTTGCTTCTGCAATCGCCTGTAATGCAAATCTCTCAGAAATTGTTTTTGCAGAATCAACAGCCTGATATGCTTTATAAAATTCTCCTAACTGTGCATTATAAATTGCTGATGATTTTTCATCATAAGACAGTTCAACGTCTGCCTCTTCTGTTGGAGTTGCTTCTGCATCCTTAGATGCACTTTCTGTTACAGTTGGTTTTTCATCATTTTTTACTGTGTTTTCACTATCTGTGGTGTTTTTACCACAAGATATTAAACTCATAGCCATGGTAAAAACCAGTAAAAGACTTATAATTTTCTTCATAAATTCCCTCCTTATTATTCTATCTTCAACGTACGCCTCATAATGAAACGTTCGTTAAATTCATACATTATAGATGAATCAAATACCAGGGTTGATCCAATCCACTTTTCACAAGAAATAAGGTATCAGACTCTGCTATTTCTCGGCAAATAAAGCCATTATAGACTACGTTGTCTGTTACCTGCAATAAGAACCAAAAAGTGTTTTACAACCCTAAGCTTCAACTCACATTTTTAAAATAAAACACTTATTATGTATGTCTTAATATATAAGGGGTAACTTTTTTATCTTTTTATTTTTATCATTTACTAATATATATTTTCATTTAATTTAAGTCAACCGTTTTTTAATAATACATTAATTTTTCGTTTATAATCAATTTTTATATAATAATAATCCCAATTGAATATTTATTTCCCTTCTTATAATAATAACGGCTTTCAGAACTATGTAAATATCGCTTAAAGTCTGAAAGCCGCTTTATCGCTTTATTAATTTATTGAGCTGGTTTATATTTATTATTTCGACATAATAACAACCGTCCGAAATAGCGCAAACAGTAATCCTCCATTTCAATGACTTTTGATGAACTTGAATTATCCCAATCTTGAACTAGCTGGCTATTCATTATTCTATATATGCAATACTAAGATTAAATAATAATTTGTACCCATTATATACCAGTCTTATCAAATAACAATATTTCATTATGCATACAAAATTATGCAGCCAAAGTAAAATAAATTAAAAATGAAGCAAATTGATATATTGACAATAATTGTATTTCCATTTATAATAATTGCATTCAAGATAATGGCGTCTAAATTCAGACGCCATTTTTTTATATATTATATTATTTTAGACACCCCTTACAGTTTGAAAAAGAGGTGGCATCATGATCAAGATGGAAAATGTTAATAAGTTTTTTGGGGATCTTCATGTACTTAAAAACCTAAGCCTTGAAGTTGCGGAAGGCGAAAAACTGGTGATAATTGGGCCTTCGGGATCGGGAAAATCCACAGCTATCCGGTGTATGAACTTTCTGGAGACTCCCTCCAGCGGTAGAGTTTATATTAATGGAGTACAAATAACTTCAAAAAATAAGACCAGGTTGGTCAGGGAATCAATATCCATGGTATTTCAGCAATTTAATCTTTATCCCCATATGACTGTATTAAAAAATTTGACACTGGCTCCTATTAAACTACATAAAAAAAGTAAAAAAGAAGCTGAGGATCTGGCATATCATTACCTTGATATTGTCGGATTAAGGGATAAGGCTCATGTATACCCTACTACCCTGTCAGGGGGACAGCAGCAGCGTATAGCGATTGCCCGCGCACTATGTGCCCAGACAAAAATCATTTTATTTGATGAACCCACATCTGCACTTGATCCAGAAACCATTCAGGAAGTCCTGGACGTTATGATTAAGCTGGCCAAAGAAAATATAACCATGGTTGTTGTTACCCATGAAATGGGCTTTGCACGACAGGTTGCAGACAGAATCGTATTTATGGATGATGGCCGGATCATAGAAGAGGGTGTACCTGAGCACTTCTTTACAAACCCTGAAAATGAAAGAGTCAAGCAATTTCTCAGTAAGATTATCCGTTAATGATACTTACATACCTGAAGTGCCGGTGGCATTCGCCAAAACCCATAATCAATCTTTATATATCAAAGGAGGTCATGTATATGAAAAGCTTCAAAAAATATGCTGGTTTATTGCTAACTGTGTTCATGCTAGTATCTCTGGCAGCCTGTGGTAATTCGGACAACAACATAACAACGACACCTGCAAATTCGTCTCCTTCAGGCACAGACACAAAATATTCACCCGATGTACAAGCGATTATTGACCGGGGTGTACTGAGAGTAGGCGTAAAAAATGCAGTTATCGGTTTTGGTTATCAAGATCCTTTGACAAAGGAATACTCAGGACTTGAAATATCGTTGGCTGAGAAAATTGCACAGAAGCTGGGTGTTGACGTGGAGTTCACAGCCGTAACAGCCGCTACTCGAACCGAGCTTTTGGACTCCGGTGATATCGATTGCGTGATTGCAACATTTACTATCACAGAGGAAAGAAAGAAGAACTGGGACTTCTCAGCACCTTACTATACAGACTATGTTACCGTTCTGGTCGAAAACTCCTCAGGAATTAAAACTCTTGCAGATTTAGTAGATAAGAAGGTTGGTGTTTCCTCCGGCTCAACCTCTGCAAAAGCACTGGTAAATGCCATGATTGATGCCGGACTAATCAGCAAAGACAGCTATAATGAAGAAACCTTTGATCCTGCAACCTGGACCACCGGTGTTTCCTTCCAGCAATATGATGACTATCCAACAATCTCTACTGCTTTAAGCGCAAAGCAAATAGATGCCTTTTGCGTGGATAAGTCCATCCTTGCCGTATATCATACGGAAGGCAGATCATATATAGAGGAGAAGTTCGCACCTCAAAACTATGGTGTTGCAACCAAGAAAGGCTCCGGATTCTCAGCTTTTGTTGAAGAGCTTATTACCGAATGGTTAGCTGATGGAACCATCGACAGCTTGATAAAAGAGTTCAATTTACAGTAAGTATTTTTTCAATATGAATGTTTATCTGGGCTTCGCCTTTAGCGAAGCCTCTTATTTATAAAGTCGCTGATTAATTAATGAAAGATCATCAGTATTCATTGGCATAAGGAATTGAACAGGAGGAAATGGTATGGAAGGTTTATTTTCTATAGCTGGATGGGAAAAAGTATGGGCATTTCGTTCCACATTTATACTGGGGCTGCTAAATAGCGCAAGAATGGCGTTGTTTGCTTTGCTGCTATCATTGGTACTGGGGATAATCTTCGGTTTGATGGCAACCAGCAGCAAAAAGCTTTTACGGGCAATAAGTCGTGTGTATGTGGAGCTGATACAGAACACACCGCTGGTTCTTCAGTTGTGTTTCCTGTATTACGCTCTTGCTTTTTCGGGATACAGCATGGGAATCATCACTACCGGAACCTTTTCTCTCGGTGTCTATCACGGTGCTTATATGTCTGAGGTTGTACGGGCAGGAATTTGCTCTATACCCAAGGGACAGTTTGAGGCTGCTGATTCGCAAGGGTTTAGCTACATAGGAAAGATGTATTACATCATTTTGCCCCAAAGTATTAAGATCATCCTTCCTCCCATGGCCAATCAGGTGGTTAATTTAATAAAAAACACTTCCTGTCTTTACATCATTGGTGGGGCCGATCTTATCTCTGTAACATACAGCTTTGTAACAGGCGCCTCAACAGGTGGAGCTTATGCACCTGCGTACCTGGTAAGCGGTCTATTGTTCTTTGTCGTTTGCTTTCCTCTGTCAACCCTTGCAAGTACATGGGAGAATTCTCTGAAGAAAAGAGAGTCAAGAATGATTGAAGCGCAAAATGCTATGACGGAAAGGATGGTGGCTAAGCGATGAATACATTGGGTAATAGTTTGTCCATGCTAAAAAATCCGACGGTTCTAAACTACTTATTATCAGGAATTGCTTTTACATTGATTATATCAGTTGTCGCTGTTGGAATTGGTCTGTTTTTAGGCTCCATTCTGGCACTTGTCAGAAATTACTGCAAAAGTAAACGTACCAGTATATTCAGATGGTTAGCTACAGCTTATATTGAAATCTTCAGAAATACCCCTCTCTTGCTGTGGATATTTATCTGCCTGGTATTCTTCCCGGTGCCGGAATTTCTGTCCAGGAAAATGTTTGGACTGACTTCGGTAGAGGTAAAGCTGTTGTTTAAAGGCTCCATGGCTTTGATTTTATTCACTTCCTCAGTCATAGCCGAGATCGTACGGGGTGGTTTGAATTCCGTTCCCAATGGGCAATTTGAAGCCGGATATTCACAGGGCTTTAGTACAGTACAGATCATGATCTATATTGTACTGCCCCAGGCTTACAGAAATATTGTTCCCACTTTGCTCAGCCAGGTTATTACAACCATTAAGGACTCTTCCTATCTGGCTAATATCGCGGTTATTGAGCTAATGAGCCGGGTAAAAACCTTGCTGAGTGCGGCAAACAGATACAACGGCACCGGTTCCATTAATGTTTCAGATGTCTTTGTCCTGTTTGGCTTTGCAGCGATTATTTATTTTATCATTAACTTTCTATTGTCATCCCTGGTCAGATACATGCAAAAGCATCCCAGGATTCCTAAGGCTGCAACCCGTACATCCTAAAATTGTTAGCTTGATATGTATGGAAACAGTCGTATTTATGTAAAATAAAGATAAACCGCGTAAAGGAGGTTCAGCTTATGGAAAACTATGTTGTAACAATATCAAGACAATTCGCCAGCTTTGGACGATCAATCGCGCAAAAGCTGTCCCAGGAGCTTTCTGTGGAATTCTATGACAGAGATATCGTTGAAGCCACAGCAAAAAGAATGGGCCAACCCATACCGGTCATCAGCAATGAGGAAGAAAACGCTCATCCTGTTTTCTTCAGGAGAAAATATCCCTTGGGAATGGGGGTGGCCAACATTCAGGATGAAATATTCAATGTTCAATCAAATATTATCCGGGACATAGCCAAAAAAGAATCCTGCATAATCGTAGGGAGGTGCGCCGGCTATATATTGAGAGATCTTCCCCGAATCTTAAATGTATTCATATATTCACCCTATGAGCAAAGGCTTAAGAATTGCGTAGAATCCCTGCAAATGGACTTAAAGACGGCCAAAAAAATGATCAAAGAGATTGACAAAGCCAGAGAAAATTACCGTCACCGTTATTGCCCCGATTTGAAAACACCATATGACGGTTATGATTTAATGATTGACAGCAGCAGGTTTGGCATTGAAGGGACTGCAAAAATCCTGGCGGATATTGTAAGGAATCAATTATTATAGCACTTGCCAAATTTTTCTCCAAATATGGTTAATCCACAACATTTACCAACATTTACATATAATTTGTCGATTTCAAAATTAACTTTTATATTAATTCATACATTTTTATCTGATACAGAATTTAATTTTCATATAAATTGTACAGGATTTTTTAATCGTCTAATAATCAAATAAACTTACCAATCTTTTATCAGTTTTTGCACTCTGTATGTCAGTTATTCATTATTTAGCCAAGAAAATAACTTATTATGGTTGGCAGTCAAAAATAGCTGGTGATAAAAAGATGCCCTTTTATATGTTCCTGAAAACACATATCAAAGGGCATTAACAGCTATTCATCCTCCACAGAAGTTCAAAACTTCTGAAGGGCTGTTATTATTTCACCATTTCTTCTAGTTCGTCATGATTTAAATACCATGCATCCTTATGACCTTTTATCTTTACAATTTCATCACCATTATTTTTCATAAAAAATTCAGTCATATCATGAGCAACAGACTGTGGTATACCATGACCGATACCTTCATATGTATAGAACTGAATATTGTCCTTAAATCCTAAACTGTTCATCAATTCTTCTTTCTTTGCCCAAATTTGCATAGGCTCTTCTGTTTTATAAAGCCTGTGTAAGACTTCAGCATCATAGGCATTGATATCTTCTATTGTCTCAACAATCCTATCATTTTGGTCAAGGTCTCCGGTATAGACAAATTGTGCAACCTTCTTATATTCTTCCAGGTTAAACTTCTTGCCGGTAAGTTTTTCTATATCGGCAGTACCTAATGGAAAGTATAAGGTGTTTCCATCTATACTATCTGTAGGATACATAGTAAATCCACCATGGAAAACAGCCTTAACCCATTCCGGATGAAGTACTGTAAAGCGATTTGCAAATTGCCCAGAAGCAGAAAAGCCTGTCATGAACACCTTCTTTTCTACCTTTACACCCTGCTTTGATAAAAGGTTTTGGGCATCTTTAATCATAGCAATTAACTGAAGGTCAACTCTAACTCCGTCTCCCGAAGTCTGCAGCATTACATCTCTGGATAAAGTATGATAATAATTATCCCACCATTCAGTATATGGTCTTGGGAAAACAGGAACTAAAAATGGTATTTTAAGCAGGTCTGCAACAAAGCTCGGCATCGTCCTGGTCGCAGTAGTTTTTGCTCTCTCATCATGAAATCCCAAATAGTCGCTCACGTAACCAGAGTTGTTGGTTTCAACAAGTAAACGGTTAATTTTAGATTTATTTGTACCAGCTGGTACATACAAGTAATATGGATAATTAAAACCTTTCTCTGGTTTAGCAGGTACTTTAATCAGTGTTTCTGTTGAAAAGTCTATTTTCCCTACAATTTGAGCCTTTAATTTTATTTCATACCTTTTCCCGCTTGCACAAAACAATCTAATTGTATAGGTTTTACCTTCCTTGAAGTAATCATAATCAACAGGTGTGATAGTTATAATGTTTTTGTTGATTTCTATATTGGCAGAAATCAATTCTTCTTTGTCATTCTGAATAGATGCCTCATCAATAATTTCTTTTTTGAAGCTTTCGGGCAATTCAATTGTCGTACTCTCAACACAATTTAGCTTTTGAGAGAGAGTTATTTCATAATATTTTTCACTGTTCATTTCCTTTGATATGGTTACCTTGCTTTTTGCTGATGCCATAACAGGAAAGGCACTGATTAAAATCAGAACTACTAACAAAAGTGAGCCTATTCTGTTTATTTTTCTCATATTGTCCTCCAGTTCAATATAATTCCAAATTGGTATTAAGTTTTATCTTCCTGCTTCATGTGGCGTTATCTTTTTAAATACATCACCACTATTAGCTTTAAAGAATTCCACAACATCATTATTTGAATTGTCCGTTATTTCGTGACCTGTATTTTTATAAATATGATATTGCACAGAGTCAGTGAATCCACCTTTTTCCATTGCCTTTATTGTATTTTGCAGTCTATTGTCCTTGATTTGGTCAGTTCCAAAAAGCTTCCATATGGTCTGTGCATCTTCTTCATCATAACAGTCAATATACTGAGTAGCATCATTGGTGTCATATTCACCCATATATAGATATTGGGCAATTTTCTTATACTCTTTTGCATTAAATTTGCTTCCGGTTAATTCTTCGAAATCAGCAATTCCTACAGGATATCTTAATTTAACGCCTTTATAACTCTCTAATGGTAAAATTGTAGTGCCAGCTATTCCACCAACTGCCATTGCTTTGACCATATGTGGTTGCAAGGTAGCATACCGTTGAGCAAATTTTGCTGATGAAGAGTATCCTGTTAAAAATACTTTATCTTCTACTGTGATTCCATATTTATTTAGCAACTTTTGAGCGTGTTTTATCATGGCAGTAAGCTGTAAATCAACACGTTTCATTTGCTCATTGTCCGTTAAAAGTGCCTTTCTGTCCAAGAACTGCATATATGGTTCATTCATAAAATCATATAATCTCGGGAATGCGGGTATTAATAATGGAGCACTTAAGCTATCTGCGTAATATCTTGGCCCATTTCCTGCACCTATTAGCATTTTAATATATTCTTCATGAGCTTCATAAGTATCGCTTACATCGCTATTGTTTCCTTCAACAATCATATATGATCTTTCTTTTTTATTAAATGCATTTTGTGGAATGTACAAATAGTATGGATAATTAAAACCTTCTGATATGTCAATAAAGATATAAATAATGCAACCATTATGCTTATATTGCATCAAAAAAAATTAACTTAATCATTATACATATATAGCTCGACATAAAGCAACAAAAAAATATAAATTATTGCATCTGTTTCTTCAGTTTTCAATTATTTATCATCCTTACCTTCAAAGGCTTCATACTCCAATGTTTGTTTTATTAATTCAACCCATGTTTGATAATCTCAAAACAGCCTCCATTGTAATCAATCATAAGTTGTTATATGATAAAACCATAAGAGCTCTTATATATTAAACTGGGGAGGTTAAAATAATGGCTACTATATCTATTGGTAATAATATAGCAAATCTTAGAAAGAATAAAAACATAAAGCAAGAAGAACTGGCAAGCTTTGTAGGGGTATCCACACAGGCTGTTTCAAAATGGGAAAATGGTGGAATGCCTGACTGCGAGCTGCTGCCAAAGATTGCTGATTTTTTTAACGTTTCTATCGATACACTATTTTCTCGTCGTATAGAAGAATATGATGATTTGAAAAATGCTCTTGCAAGAAGTATAGCATCTATTGAACAGGAAAAACGGTTTGAAATCGCGATGGAATATTGCTGGATAATTGAAAAAGCACTGGGTGGTACAATCGACAATGAAAAAACTCTAAAAGAGGAGCTAGACATTATTGACGATGGTTATCATCACTCACAAATGCTTTTCAAAAGCGGTTTTAGTTCCTTTTCTCTTATGAAAAAACTTCCGTACTTCTTTATATCACCTGAACCGCCACTCGGATGGAAGAATGGGCTTTTCGAAATAGAGAAATATGTGAATCTTTTCAAATTACTTGGTGAGAGGGACATAATGAATTGCTTGTTTTTATTATACGAAAGAGAAAATAAACCATTTACCATCAAACTACTTGAAGACAAGCTAAAAATAACAGAAGACTGCGCGAAACAGATTTTAAACAAGCTGAAATCTCTAGATCTTATAAAAGAAACTGAACTGGAGTTAGATGACGCATCCATTACATTGTATAACTTCAATCCCAATCCTGCCTTTATTGCCCTTCTTGCAATAGCAACAGAAATGATAAAACGCCCAAATTCGTTTGTTTATCTATGCGAATCAAGAAGCGGCAAACCTTATTTATAAAAGAAATTCAACTAAAACTCATCTTTTTATTTGAATCGTCGAAATGCTAAAATCGGGTTATGAAAGTTTTTCATAACCCGATAATTCATTCAGCCCTCTCTTGACATCATATATCGCCTTAACATATCTCGAAGTTATATTGAGACTCACAAACACCTCCTAAACCCTTTATCAAGGTTATAGCAGGCTTTATATATTATAGCTGAAACTTACTAACTAACTGATTTAATCCGGAAGCTATCTCCAGTAGCTCATGAGAGGATTGGGCTACTGTTTCCATATTAGATAACTGCTGCTCTAAAGATGAAGAAATTTCTTCAGTTGCAGCGGTGGATTCCTGAGCAATCGAGTAAATATTTTCGATTGATTGAACCACTTCATTTTTATATTCTGTTATGTTATTAATCTGCTCAAATAATTCTTGAATCTGTGTAATGATATGAAGCAAAGCGCTTTCCATTGTATTAAATACTTTTACAGATGCCTGCGATACTTCTGCAGTCTTTATATTAACAGTTTCGTTAGTTTTTACAAATTCATGGATCTTTTCTATTCCGGAACTTACTTCTGTGATTATTCCCTCAATTCCTATGATAGAACTCTTAGTTTGCTCTGAAAGTTTACGGATTTCTTCCGCAACAACAGCAAATCCTCTTCCATGTTCGCCCGCTCTGGCACTTTCTATACTTGCATTGATAGCCAATAAATTGGTTTGTTCTGATATTTTTTTGATTACTGTAATAATATTTGCGATGGCTTTGGATTGTTCAATAAGTTGATCTGCCATAGTATTTATTTCCGCAGATACCTTTGAATTTTCATCTAAGGCCGCTTTTAAATCCAGAATATACCTTCTGCCAATATCATTGGCAGCTTTGGATTCTTCAATATAGCTTTGCATCTTATTTGCATTGGCGTTTAGTATATTAATTTCCTCTGCCAAACTTGTCAAACGATGCAGACCATCCTTTGAATGATTGGATAACTCTGTTGCTCCAACAGCCAACTCTTCACTGGCCATTGTTATATTCCTCTCTGTCATTGATGTATCATCAATAACGCTAGATAATGTGCCGGAATGATTGGTTACGAGATTAGCCTTTTCCTGAATCTCAGCAATCATAATCTTTAAGGTCGAACGCATACGCTCTAAAGCAGAACTCATCTTACCTATCTCATCTAGGGATTTATGCTCAAATCCGGTACTAAAATCACCCGCTGCAAATTCCTCCAACCTGCCAGACATTAGCCTAATAGGCTTTGTTATATAATTACCTAAGGCTATCGCCATGATAATTGCTATTGCCATAACAACAAGGGATATAATAATGATTTCCTTTAAAGCTAATGCTATTTCATGGTTCATGTTCTCCAGGCTTATACCTATATTGAAAGCTCCTTTATGTTGACCAACCTCTATACGAGTAGACACATTATATACTTTTTCTCCCGAGGTCGTATCAATAACTATACCACTGGTCTTTGACTCATTAACAACCGTTGCAACATCCAATTTTGAAGTTGCTGCAGAAACAGCATCTACAGTCTCTGCTTCTGATGTAATAAAACTATCCGAAACAAGAAGATTGCCATTTATATCAGAAAAGGAAACGTAAACAAGATTACCAAGACTATCTTCCTTTATACCTTTGAATATACTTTGAAGCTCATCCAGAGAGTCAATTTGATTTCTTTCAACCTGCTGTTTAAGAGAATTCACCAGGGTTGTTCCATCCTTCTGCATTTGTTCTTTTACTGCATTTCTAATCACACTGTAGGATACAATGGTTAAAAAGACGCAACATAAGAGAATTATTCCAATCATTGCAGCGATCATCTTTTTCGTTAGTGATTTCTTCAAACTATTATCCTCTCCTCCTAAATTTTTACCCCATTCTATCCTAAAATTCTTTTAAAGTAAAGCATTTTCGACAAGCCATACTATCATATACTCAATTTATTAAGATTTTACGGATTGTATCCAAAATTTATTAAGTTATAAAGCCAAGATCCATCCATAGTACACTATCCAATTTCTTCTTTTTGAAGTATAAATTTCTCTTCATCAATGTCCCTCCATTCCTGCAGGTATGTGACCGGCACTTGAAATGTCATAACAGCCCGGAAAAGAATATCCATTCAAAACACCTGTTCTAAAATTATAGGTAAAATATAAAAGATCTTTATTGGCCAATCATAGCAATACTACTATCTAAATCAAACGTTAATGAAGTTAAGTAAATCCGTAATTACCATTCTTTAAAAATCTGCTTATTTATATTCATGGTTTATGGCATTGAATAAGTATAATATAGTTTTTATACCAGATAATAGATATTAAATGTCAAAACTATTTCAGGGAGTGATTTTATGTTAATTATATTATTCAGATCTATAGTTTTATATTTTGTAGTGGTATTTATTATGCGAATTATGGGGAAAAGACAAATCGGGCAACTTCAACCGTATGAACTAGTCATTGCTCTTATGATTTCTGAGCTGGCAGCAATGCCTATGCAAAACACAGGTATACCACTGTTTTATGGTATAATCCCAATAATAACTTTATTAGTTTTACAGGTAATGATTTCCACGCTGCAACTGAAAAGTGAAATTGCCAGGCTTATTTTATGTGGACAACCCAGTATATTAATTGAAAAAGGAAAAATTAATATTAAAGAACTTAAAAACAACAGAATCAATCTTAATGATTTGCTGGAAGAATTACGTTTGAAAGATTATTATAATCTTGATGATATAGAATATGCCATTTTGGAAACACGCGGACAAATAACTATAATTCCAAAGAGTGAAATGGAACCTGCCACCAGAAAGGATTTAAATTTAAAAGCTAGCCAAAATATGTTACCTGTCACATTAATTCTTGATGGCAGGATAAATGATAGAAATTTAAAACTGATAAAAAAAGATAAGGCTTGGCTTAATAAACAGCTGAATAAAAATAATATATATTCTGCTGATCAGATTTTTCTGGCTTTATTGGATTCGCAGGGTAGATTTGTCTATCAATTAAAGAAAGAAGGTAAATAATCCTCATGAAGAATGTAACTATATCTTTAATAATATTTATTATAATGGTAATTAGTATTGCTTTTTCAATAAATTACTTAAATAAAGTAACTGATGACTTAGGAAGGCTTAACGATGAAATAGAGCAATATATAACAGATATTAATTGGGATAAAGCATATAAATCTTCTATAGAATATACAGAAAAGTGGAAGGATTATTCAGAAAAGTTAAAATTATTTGTAGATCATCAAGAAATGGATAAAATCGAAACAGAATTATGGAAACTAATTCAATATATAAAAGAAAAGGCAAAAGAAGAAGCACTAGCAAGTATTCATGTCTTAAAATATTTAGTCGATCATATTTCAGAACTTGAAAAAGTTAATATACAAAATATTTTATAAGTTTTCTATATAAACTATTCATTTCGGATACCTTCTATGTAAACTTTTGTGGTTGGCAACCCCACAAATATGTTAACATAGGAGGTATCCGTTTGTTTTGTATAAACTCGTTCCTAATTAATGATGCTCATTTGTAAATAATTGCTATTGACTTTGCAGGAATCTTAATTCATATAATTTTACTACAACATAGTATATAAAGAATGTAAAATAGTTTATCTACAAAAGAAATTATTTGTTGTCATCTTTGGGCTTTAAAAATACTAAAATAATACCAATGATTCCTATCACCAAGCCAATAAGAAACCATGGAACTGTAATGCTATGAGTAAGGTAATGGTCTAGGTTATCTGATACTAAAGAGACAAGTATTCCAAATAGAATTAACGCAATACCTTGAGTTTGATTCTTCATGCTTTTTCTCCGTTCAAAATTTCATTTATTTTTATAATTTATTCATTATATATTCTTTTTTAGCTACTCCTGGTTGAAATTGTTTGTAAATATATGACAAATGTATTGTATTCCATTTTTACATCGCAATATCATACTCTTGTCTACGTTGAATTTGTACCACTTTATACAGCTCTTCCGTTGCCAATGAAATTTTCGTTACAGAGAACTTTTTCTTTTGAGGATATATATATAGGGTATCATTATTAGTATTTAGATCTACGCAATCTCCCAGTTTGCTATAATCATATTCAATATGACAGGAATAGAGTGCTTGAGGCTTCCAAGTCAATTCATACGGAGTATTGTTATGACTTCCTTTTAGTAGAAATCCATTCATATCATGAACCAAAGTGGCAGGACCAAGATTAATAAATCCTTTTGAACCTGGAAGCGAATGAACTATAACTTCACTTTCGAAATAATAAGTTCCTGCCTCAATTTCTTTTCGAACATTTTCCCTTTCCCACTCGTACCAATCCGGAATATGAGAAAACTCTGTTTCTCCCTCTTCTGCTTTCAGTTCTCCCAGGGTTGACATAATCCACTTCTTCCCGCAATGATTACACCAGAGAGAATCCCCTTTGGAATCCATCTCATATTCTGTAAGACAATGAGGGCACTGATACAGCACCTTATGCAAGCCCTTAGCCCGGTGGGGATATTTAATATGAATCCCCTTCTCCTTCTGCCATCTGAAATCGTCATATTGAAAAGCCTGATCCAGACCTTCATTAATTTCATTTACGGTTAATTCACGAATCTGTTCCGGAGTATATAAAAGTTTTAATTCCGCCTCTATTGGTTTTACAGCACGATTTTTGGTATTCCAGAACGGGGAATTGACATGATGTCCATGCATAATAAGAGTAACCACCGGAACATTCATTTTCTTAATCAGCTTTCCTAAAGAAGCCGGTAATACTGCATTGGTTCCGCATAAGGAATAGCGAGCTTCCGGGTAAAGAACTACGATGTCACCCTGTTGAATGGCATGAAGCATATTTTTAACCAGCATTACATCGTTAGTAAACTTTCTTGTGCAAATACATCCCACCAATCGCATCAACCATTCACGCTTGATAAACCCATCAATAGCTACCACATAATTTGCCCGATGTGGAAAGATAGCTACTGTCATAACCTTAAAATCAAGAAATGAATTATGATTACATAACAGTAGATAGGGTGGTTTAACTCCCTTCATACCGACACGTTTGATAATTGCTTTATGCCGAAGTGTACCGAGAAAGCTTAATACCCAAGTTATTGGACGTAAAAAATGCTGCTGCCTTAAGGGCGGTAGTTTCATATTAAATCTTTTATAATCACCTATCATATTTTATACGCTTATATCGTTATACGAATCCTCTCCATATGGTATAACCTTATTATAACTTAACCGACTATAACCGACAAGAAATTTCTGTCTCAGATTCCCCTCCATAAAGTACCTTTCGATGAATAATTAACTGGCACGGCTATGACGATCTTGTTTACTCGCAGTTCGCAGAATCCTCAGAAAACAGTTTATAATTCCAGAACGCATTTATGTACTCATTTACCTGCTGGCGGTTTACTCTAATACACGCCTGTTTACCATAGCGTTCAAGTTCGGTATAAACCGCATTTGTAAGTTCATCAAGATTACGCCAAAGTGCTTCTTGCGTTAAATTTGTAACAAGCGTTTTTTCGAGGATGGCCAGTTCAGCTTCAGGGAGTTTATCCACTTCTCTGTTCTGACCGGCATCAAGGGAGTACCGGCAGCAAAGCAGCTCAATAAGCCATTTTCGTGCAAGATCAAGTTCTGTATAGGCCCTCCAATACTGTCTGCGTTTTATTGCAACAGCAGCAAGCATCAAATTATGCCAGACTGAATCTGAACATTCTGCCAGTTTTTTGTTAAGTTCATTTGTTTTAGAAGCCGCTTCTTTTTTCTCCCAAGAAGCGCGCATGGCTTTATCCACCGTTCCTGATTTATCAAAGAGCACCTTCCAATGCTTCCGGATGGCAGCCGCACCGGTGTAAGCACCATAACCTATGTCAATCTCAAGATAATTATCAGTCAAATAAACCTGGAGCCTTTTTTGGGATATCTGACTAAAGTATATGAAGTTCAGTTGTTTACTAAGCTGTGAGCGGACATATTCCATGACCAATTCCATGTTATCATCACTGTCAAGAGCTATCACAAAATCCAAATCGGATAACTCGTCATAAAAACCATATGAACCCGAACCAACAGAAACAAGTGCTACAACATGCTCATTTTGTTCGGTGACAGATATAATATAATCCATAACATTTTTTCGATCTGCTATATTAAATAATGACAAATATTTCGCCTCCCCGTTTCCTTACTGTTTCCTTCAGTAACTTCATTCAACTGACCATAACATATATCCAAAATTATATTACATTTGGTTATTTTTTCAACCGAAATATTTCCTTCGATAATCTGCAGGCCGATAAAAGTGGTCAGCGGAGTCCTACAGTCACTGTGGTAAACTATTCATCGTTCCTAAATGTAGATTGGCTTTTAAGCCATTCGAGCAAAGGTTCAAGGTTTTCCTCTTTAACACCGTCGAATCCGTTAACAATAATATCGATTGACTCTTCTGTTCTTTCATCTTTTTCTTTACGGCTCTTTAGTATTTTTACAAACATTGACAGCATAATTCTGTCCATACTCTTTATTTTTTTCAATGGTAAGCAGCCACCCCGCAGGTAAAAAAAGGTATACCCTCAATTTTGTTCGTGGCAACAACCGTTTCGACATCAGGTTCAGCCGTTCGCCCAGTACCAGAGCCACAAACAGCTATGATATTATATTCTCGCACCTTATTAAGGCCTTGTATTTTCCCAACCTTTATCCAACCAAGAAAAATAATGTCCTCATCCTTATTTAACTTTGAGATTTCCTTTACATGGAATACCTTCAGTTTTGTTTTCGCAGCAAGCATTTCCGCATATTTTTTAGTAAATCCTGTTTTTGATTCATAAACTATTACCATTCTTAAACCTCCTTTGACTAAGTTCAGATTAATTATACCATCTGATAACCATATATTTCTATATATTCATATATTTATTGACCGCTTTAGCAATCACTTTTATTGTAAACGGTAAATCATGCGTACTACCCAAAAAAATAACCGCCCAAAGTGGCGGCTTATTTGTTATTGCTTTTTACCTTCTGCAGCTTTCCG
>ENA-OWPA01000611-OWPA01000611.1-bioreactor-metagenome-genome-assembly--contig:-NODE-611-length-42714-cov-8.639140_pt1 | contig 42714 bp, 44 predicted proteins | sample MGYA00238139_ERZ651803 | MGnify/ENA primary metagenome ERZ651803 (study PRJEB26909, sample SAMN07631231) | bioreactor metagenome | isolation source: Switchgrass digestor | place: USA: Dartmouth... | reverse complement strand
TTATTAAAAAATGTCAGCAATTTATTAAATGCTACAGATGGTGAAGAAGTTTATATTGAAGTTTTGGCTAATTCAGAGGCAGTTAAGTATTATGACCTCAATCAGGGTAATGCTGATATTGAAAAAATGAGACATTTACATAAAAAAGGAGTAAAATTCGTTGCCTGCAATAATGCGCTAGTAGCTTATGATATGAAAAAAGAAGACATAATTGAATTTGTAGATGTTGTTCCAGCCGGGGTTTTACAACTTGTAATAAGGCAAAATGAAGGATATGCCTATATAAAACCTTGAGGACTCTATTGAGCCTTCTTTCGTTTTGTGAATTCCTAAGGTTTTCGTGAAACATGGTTTATCATGGCAAAGAAAAGTCCTGTAAGCCATGTTTTTTTAAGTTCTATTTTAAATAAAAACCCTCAAAAAATTTTTTACGAAGAAGGGAATTAATAAAAAATATAGAATACAAAATAATAGATTTTAGATTTATGACATAAAATTTTTAATATTACTTTTTTAAGCAATATTAGTTAAAAGGGAAGGGTAAAATGAGCTTAAAATTCGAGTTTTTTCAATCTAATACTTTAGTGGATATGGTCTATGAGGAACTGAAAAAGGATATTACGTTGAATGTCCTAAAACCGGGCCAGAAAATAGTAGTTAGGGACTTATGTAAAAGGTATGGCATCAGTGAAACCCCTATTAAGCAGGCATTAAACAGACTTTTAATGGAAGGGCTTATTGAAAGTTTTCCTAGAAGGAATATGACCGTAAAACGCATTAGACTTGAAGAAGTGGATGAACTACTGGAAATTAGATATATGATAGAAGTCTTCTATGTAGACAAAGTGCTGGAAACTTTAAAAGACAATCCTGTAGCGAAAGAGAAATTTATTGCCAATCTAACAGAGCATGAAAGAGTAGTGGAAAACGTTGAAAGTCTCAATGATTTTTACAAACACTTTTCGTTGGACAGGCAGTTTCACCAACTCTATGTGGAGTGTTCCGGCAGCGAAAAGGCGCTGGATATATACAAAAAGATGGAGACTCATATTTACATGTACTATATTTACGGGAAACAAACTACAACCAGGATAAAAGAGGCAGTTAAGGAGCACAAAGCCATATATGATGCTCTAATGACTTTTGACAAAAAACAGGTATTGGAAATGATAAAGAGGCATTTTAATTTTGCAAAACAGGACATACATTCTTTATGGGAAAAAATGTCATAAAAAATTTTAAATCCTAATATGAAGGGGGGAGCTTTGCGGTTTTGCTTGGGGCAGAGCTGGTTCTCGGGCATTAACCTTTTAACTCCGGCTAGTTGGAGGGAAGAATATCAACATAATACAAAGCTCATAGAAGACCCGGTGCGAAACAATGAGATTTTAAGCCGTATTCCTGCAGGACGCTGGGGAACCCCTGAGGACGTAAAAGGTGTAACTGTATTTCTTGCCACTCATGCGTCAGATTATATCAATGGAGCAATAATCCCTGTAGATGGAGGATATTTGAGCAAATAAATTTATTTGACAACGGTATAATGCTGTTTTATTCCCGTTTTATTTGGCAATAAAAGTAGCATCTGATAAAAAATAAAGATGAACAATAGAATTTATTAAAGTTTTTAAGTTGCATTTTGGAAAAAAGGAAGGAAGATATCTATGAAAACTACCTATAAAATTCTTATAACACCGCGCTCTTTTGGAAAAAGCAGCAGTAAACCCTTGGATCTGTTAAAGGAAAAAGGTTATGAAGTTGTGCAAAATCCCTATGGGAGAATAATGACCCGACAAGAAATGATGAAACACATAGTCGATGTAGATGGGATAATAGTAGGTGTGGATCCCTTGGATAGAGAGGTCCTTGCCTGTGGAAAACGCCTGAAAGCAATTTCAAAATACGGTGTTGGAACAGACAATATAGATGTGGAATATGCCAAAGAAAAGAATATACCGGTGATGAGAACAGTTGGTGCAAACGCTGAAGCCGTGGCGGATTTTACTTTTGCGTTGATGTTGGCTGTAGCCAGGAGAATAGTGGAGATAGATGCCGGTTGCAGGAAATTAAACTGGAACAAAATCACTTCCATTGAAGTGCACGGCAAGACTTTGGGCTTAATAGGTTTGGGCGCCATAGGCAAAAAAGTGGCCAGACGGGCAGCTGGTTTTGATATGAAGGTGCTCGCTTTTGACACTTTTAAGGATGAGGTCTATGCTAAGGAAAACGGGATAACATACGTAACCTTAGAGGAGCTTCTAAAAGAATCCGATTTTATTAGCTTACACCTTCCCTTGACAGATGAAACCAGGAATTTAATAAGTTATGAACAGTTTAAGATGATGAAGCCTATGGCAGTTATAGTAAACACAGCTCGGGGAGGAATTATCGACGAAAACGCGCTACTTTGGGCATTGAAGGAAAAAAGAATATGGGGCGCGGGGATCGATGTGTTTGAAGAAGAACCCCCAAAAAACAGTGAACTGCTAAAGATGGATAATATTGTTATCGGTTCCCACTGTGCAGCGTCTACTTATGAAGCCATTGAGAAAATGGGAATGATGGCGGCAGAAAATTTAATCCAGTGCTTAGAAAAACATGATGCCTCAGCTGAATGAACTAAATTAGCACGAAATGATAAAGAATATTATAAGGAGTAAGTCACCATGAACATTTTAGCTATAGAGATAAGTACATCATCAGCCAAAGCGATGCTGTATTCACCGGAAGATGGCATTAAGGCAGTAGAAAGTATAGCTTTTCCGGCTAATTCCTGTGATGTCATGTCACAGGAACCCGGAGATATCTATGATTTATTAAAAAAGTGCATTTTATCAATAACTGAACGAACACAAAAAATAGATGCCATTGGTGTCTGCACCACGTGGCATACCATCTTATTTTTAGGGCAAAATCACAATCCCCTAGGGCGAATATACACCTGGGCTCATAATAAGGCCAGCGTAATCGTAGAGAATTATAGAAGAGATGACGGTTTCAAAAAATGGTATTACAACAAAACGGGGTGTATGGTAAATAGCACCTATCCCTTGTGGCAGTATATATATTTCCGCGATACGAAGTCACCCATGTGCAATGAGAAGGCTCTTATCTCATCCCAACAGGCCTTTATTTTTGAAAAGCTTACGGGCGAGTTTGTTATGTCTAAAACCACTGCGGCAGGTTCTGGGTTTTTAAATATCAAATCTCTAAGCTGGGATAAGGATATCCTGGACTTTGCAGGGTTAAAAGAAGAACAATTGCCGGCATTAAAGGAACCCACTTATTCAGCACCTTTAAAGCAAGAAGTGGCCTCGGAACTGAATCTTCCCCCAGGTATACCGGTAGTGCTCGGAGGCGCCGATGGAGCTATGAATCAGATTGGCGATGGTGCAGTAAAACATGGCTTTATGACTTTCTCCGTTGGAACCAGCGGCGCACTGCGAATGGTAGCTGATCAGCCGATTTTGCCAAATCAGCCTTCTACATGGTGTTACTATCTGATTGATGACATGTGGATAGCTGGAGCTGCAACTAGTGGAGCCGGCAACTGCGTTGACTGGTTTATAAAAAAACACAGCTTCGGTGAGGTTAAGCTGAAGCATGATGACCTGGGACAAAAACTGCATGAGGTTGACAGAGACGATGCTCCCATATTTATGCCTTTTCTGTACGGAGAGCGGTGTCCTGGATGGCGGGACGACCGCAGAGGAGCTTTTTACAATCTGACAGGAAAACATGGTCTTGTGGACATGTATTATGCAGTACTGGAAGGTGTGCTCTTTAACCTTTACCACTGCTTTAGGCTTTTAACTCGAGATATCGGGAAGCCTTCAAAAGTCATAATTTCAGGTGGAATAGAGCACTCACAAGAGTGGCTTCAGATGGCCTCAGATATTTTTCAGACTGAGCTAGCAGTGTCACAGGTTCAGCATGCCTCCCTTCTGGGAACGGCGGTTTTGACACTGAAAGCGGTGGGCGGAATACCCAGTCTTGCATACCACACCCCTACTCCGAAAAGAATAATAAAACCACAAGAGGATTTGGCGGAATTATTCCATAAGCGTTTTGAAAAATACCTGGAAATATACAATAAGTGTTAGTGAAGGATTTTTGCAAATATCCTCGGTGCTGATATTACCGAGGATATTTTTTTTAAAAAGATAAAAAGCCGCGGTAATTTGCAAATACCGTGGCTTGGTAAAATATTATAATTTAACAGCTTCTAATTCACGCAATCTTTCGCTGATGTTTTTTAACTCACTGGCAATTTGCTGTGTTATCAAATCTAGCTTTTGTGCCCTCTCTCTTTCCATCATTTTTCTTATTTTCAAACGTCCGACTCCGTATGGGTCATTGTAAAAAGTCATCTTAAAAAATACCTCCTCATTATTAGTAATCATTACTATTTATGTAAATAATATCAGTAATCATTATCATTTGTCAAGATCTTTTTAATAAATTTTTTTAGAAAAAATGATATTATAAAGATGGATAGCATAAAACATTTACATAGGCGCTGGTATATCTATTATAAAGTGTACATTTATTTAAACCCATTTAAAGGGTGGTATGTTTGCGGCACGTAAGAAAGCGAAGGAGTAGATTAAAGTGACTAAAGTGGTTATAAAAGAGTGCAGAGAATATTAAGATGTTGGGTATGGAAATTGAAAAAGTTGCTGTCCTAACTGCCGCAAGATTAAGGAAGATAGGGGAAAGCAAACTGGAGAACATAACAATAGATGGTGATTATGATGATGTTCCAGAGTTAGATAATTTTAAACTGCCAAAGCGCTACAAAAGCAGTAAAAAGCTAAATTCTAAAGTCCTGATAAGGATTATCGATTTTTTTAAAACTGTGCCAAGGATTAACAGGAAAAAGTGTAGAAACTGCAATGTATGTGTAGAGAGCTGTCCTGCATCAGCTATTAATGAGGAGACTAAACAAATTGATTATAAGGTCTGCATAGAATGCTTGTGCTGCCATGAATTGTGTATGTATAAAGCAGTGGAGCTAAAGAAGAAAAACTTCTTTGCCGGCTTAATAGCTGACCTAAGTCTTAGGAGATATAGCTAAGAGATGTATGTTTGTCTTTAACTTTAAAGATTTTTGTAAAAGAAGGAAAAGTAAAATCTGTATAGAATATATAAGGTTAAGTTTTTTCATAATGTTAAAATCGGTTAGGATTAAAATTTTATTTAACTAATATTGATAAACATTTAACAACTATTTTATTGAAAGCAAAATTTAAGTATAAATGATTGGAGTGTTACAAATGAAATATGACAGAGTTTATAATTTTTCTGCAGGTCCAGCTATAATGCCCGTTGAAGTTCTAGAAGAAATTGCAAGTGAAGTGCTAAATTACAGAGGTAGCGGCATGAGCGTTATGGAAATGTCGCACCGCTCCAAAGTTTTCCAAAATATCATCGACGAGGCGGAAGCCGATTTGCGTGACCTCATGAACATTCCTGACAATTACAAGGTATTGTTTGTTCAGGGCGGTGCTACACTGCAGTTTGCGATGGTTCCAATGAACTTAATGAAAAACGGTGTTGCCGATTATATTGTAACCGGCGCGTGGTCAGAAAAAGCATATTTGGAAGCTAAGAAATATGGAAAAGCTAACTTGCTTGCAACAAGTAAAGATAAAAATTACAGTTATATTCCTGATTGTTCGGACTTGCCCGTTGATCCCAATGCTGACTATGTTTACATCTGCGAAAATGAAACAATACATGGTACAACATTCAAAAAGCTCCCAAATACTAAGGGGAAAGTTTTGGTTTCCGACCAGTCGTCAATGTTCCTGTCCAAACCGTGTAATGTTTCGGACTACGGCCTTATATATGCCGGTGTTCAAAAAAATGTTGGCCCTGCTGGCCTGGTGATTGTAATCATAAGAGAGGATCTTATAAGAAAAGATTTAGATGAAATAGTGCCTACTTATATGCGCTATGACATACACGCAGAAAATGGTTCATTATACAATACGCCCAACTGTTGGAGCATATATGTCTGCGGAAAAGTTTTCAAATATCTTAAGAAAATCGGCGGACTTTCCGTCATGCAGAAGATAAACGAAGAAAAAGCTGCTATCTTATATGATTTTCTCGACAACAGCAAAATGTTCCGTGGTACGGCAGAAAAGGAATACCGTTCTTTGATGAACGTCACTTTTGCAACTGGAGATAAGGAACTTGACGCAAAAGTCATTGCGGCAGCTAAAGCAGCCGGTTTTGACAACTTGAAAGGGCATAGAAGTGTGGGCGGTTTACGCGCATCTATCTATAATGCTATGCCTAAGGAGGGCGTTGAGGCATTGGTCGCCTTCCTTGAAAAATTCGAAAAAGAAAATCTAGTATAAGTATGGATATATGTAATGGGCGGCCTTTGGTCGCCCATTACAAATGATGAAGAAGAAAAGATTAAGGCGTTAAGGTTAATATGTGAAAAGTATACTCCAACAAAGATGGCTTATTTCCCTATAGCGATTAAAGCTGGATTAAAACGAACTAATATATACTCTATAAAAATTGAAGAAATAACAGCAAAAAGAAAGAAATATGATGCAAATGGACAAAAGCAACCATTTATTTAATTTAGTATTGACTTAACCAAAAAACTAAAGCATAATTTAATTAAGCAATTACTTAATTAAAAGGTGGTGTAGGTTGATATGGAACCTATAAAGATGTTTAAAGCCTTAGCAGATGAAACAAGGTATAAAATACTTATATTGCTGCTTCAGCATAATTACTGTGTCAGAGCACTGTCGAAAGAACTTGGGCTGACGGAATCTGCAGTTTCACAGCATTTAAAAGCATTGAAAGAGGCAGGCTTACTTGTTGGTGAGAAAAAGGGTTATTTTATGCACTATGATGTAGACCGAGATAGCTTGAACGAACTTGCAGCTAAAATTAAAGAACTTGCTTTAATTAAACGAGAAGCTTGTAGTCCCGAAAGCATGGAAGGGAGCAAAAAACGCCATGGAAGTTGTAAGTGTCACAAATCTTAAAAAGAAATACGGAGAATTTCTTGCAGTTGACCATATTTCTTTTAGCATAAAGCAGGGGGAAGTATTTGGATTTTTAGGGCCAAACGGAGCCGGCAAAACTTCAACAATCAATATGATGATCGGTTTATCCAGACCGACCGGTGGCCATATTGAGATTTTTGGAATTGATGCCGTAAAAGATGTAAAGAAAGTACAGAGAATTATAGGTGTTGTTCCGGATGAAAACAATCTGTATGATGAAATGAACGGCTTTGATAATCTTTGCTTTTGTGCTTCATTATATGGGATAAGTAAAGCAAAACGCGAAAAAAGAGCAGTGGAACTGTTAGAACAATTTAATTTAACGGATGCTGGAAAACGGCCTTTTAAAACATATTCAAAGGGGATGAAACGAAAGCTCACAATTGCTGCTGCCATCATACACGATCCTAAAATATTGTTTTTAGATGAACCGACTACCGGAATAGATGTTGAAAGTGCAAGGCAAATAAGGGAACTTATATTGCATTTAAAAAATCAAGGCAAAACTATATTCATTACTACTCATTACATTGAAGAAGCCCAGCGGGTATGTGATAGGATTGCTTTTATTGTAAAGGGCAGGATTGTGAAAATTGGGTCAGTAAGAGAGTTGTTGGAAAATACAGAGCAGGAACATAAACTCAAATTGAAAGTTGCAGGCAGTTTAAATGAACTAAGTGGAGAACTTAAAAACCATTTTCAAAATTTCAAGTTAGAGATTCTAGATGAAAATTCTTTGCTAATTACTTCTGAAGAACGCGTAACTCTATCTCCTATTATTCGATGGCTGGATAGTAAAGGGATTTTGGTTTATGAGGCAAGAGAGATAAAGCCCTCCTTAGAAGATGTGTTTGTTAAAATAACGGGGAGTAAAGCTGCGCAAATAAGTGGAAAAGAAAAGGTGGAGATGTAAAGTGGAAACAGCAATCGCGTTTTGGAACATTTTAAAAAAAGATATAAAAAATTACTATTTAAAACCACCTAATATTAGCTGGGGAATTATATTTCCTTTGTCATGGACATTGATGCAGCTAATACGCTCACCGAATATGGAGATTATTGAGCTGCTGCCGGGTTTAATGGCAATGAGTGTATTGTTTGGAACAACTTCAATGCTGGCAGTTACAATAACGTTTGAAAAGAGGTCTCACTCCTTTGATAGATTATTGCTTGCCCCAATTAGTTTAGGTATACTGGTCTTTGCTAAATTATCGGGAGCAGTAATATTTGGCTTGGTAAATGCGTTTGTCCCTGTTGTTTTTGCTGCATTTTTTACAGATTTAAGTGGAATAAACTGGCCAATTGTGATAATCGCTGTTATCTTAATCGCAATAACTTCTGCCTTAATTGGTTTGTTGATTGCCGTATCTGTTAAGGAAGTGTTTGAAGCACAGACATTATCCAACTTTTTTAGATTTCCCATGCTTTTTTTGTGCGGATTGTTTATGCCAATTGAGCATTTACCCGCCATTTTGAAACCAATAACCTTTTGTTTGCCCTTGACTTATGGAACTGATGCACTAAACAGGGCTATTAGAGGCAGCTCGATTTTTTATCCAACGTTTAATATTTTTATAACTCTGGTATTTAGTGTCTTATTGTTTTGTTTGTGCCAACGAAGTATAAAAAAGAACTGGATTTTATAATTTTAATAGTTCTTTCGCACAATTTCGGCGTTTATCTATATTATATATTAAGAAAATACGAGTAATAAAATTGGGGAGGTTTTTTTATGTCCGGTCGGAAAATAACGATAAACAGCCCTCAATGCCGAAATTGTGTATGTGAATATAATCGCCTGGAAGAGGCACGGTTCTGGTCCAGAATACTGCAGGAACATGCACTTTTTATTAAACTGGGATTGCCTGCAGACCAGATAGAATTGAGGGAAGAAGCACAGGCCTTTATTGATAGGTTCATGGAATTGAGAAGAGCGCTTAACAGAGTATCGAGGCTTGAAGGAAGACTCTTAGATGACTTGATAAACGCAGTAAAAGCCATAATCGAATTTAAAGCAAAACTATTGAGGAAGCTTATTCAATGTAGAGCAGAACCGGGAAGCAACTATCCTCTTTTGTTAGACCATATTAGAAGGGAAGCGGAGCGTTTTCTGGAACTCTTGCAAATGCCAGTTCCTCAGGATCCCCTGACGATGCTCCTTGAGCAAGAAGTATTCTGGTTGCGCATAATGAAGGAGCATATAGAGTTTATCATACACTTGCTTGACCCGTCTGAAAGAGAGTTAATAAATCAAGCTGAAGAATCCAGAAGAGTTTTTTCGCGCTTGCTGGAAACGGCAAGGGACTTTGAATCGATGGCCAAAACAAGGCCTAGAAGTTTCAATACAGCTTTACGTTTTACTCAAGATGTCATTAACAACACTACTGCCCTTCGCGATTTTAAAGCAGCAGCGTTTGAATTGGCAAAACTATGCGAAATCTTGGGTATTGTATCGACGCCGCTGTTACTTGACCATGTGAGGCGTGAAGCAGATAAGTTTCTCGATGAGCTAAATATTCTGTTGCCTGAAGCCAGAAGGTGTAGTTTAAATAATCAACTGGACAGTGAAATTGTATACAAAAACCAGATCCAGGATCTTTTCCCAAATTAATTAAATTAAGTATTATGAATGAAGTACGGGAGTGCAAATAGCGCTCCCGTTGGTGCGTTTAGGGCTAAAATATGAATTGAAAAGGGCCAGAAGCAAATCCCATAAAGCAAAAAGATTTATGCATCTTGCCTCCTTTAAATTTTGCGTATATAGGTAATACTAATATTGTATTCGGAAAAAATTAACTTGAAATTTTTCTGTTAATTTTTGTCTTTTCCTGATATAATAAGTGTTGTAGCAAAATCTATGTGTATTTTATTTTGGACGCGGAATAGAAAGGATGTTGTCCTATGGAGAAATTTTCTCTTCCTTCAATTGCAGGCGTAGCAGCTGTAGGCCTTAAGACAGGGTTAATCTTCCCTAATGATGATATTGTTGCTATTACAGCTGAAGCAGCCAAACCCTTTGTGGAAGACAAGGACATTATTTGCGTAACCGAGGCGGTAGTAGCTCGCTCGCAAAACCGTTATATTTCTTGTGAGGAGTTGGCTCGCGATATCCAAAGCAAGTTAAATCTTGCTCCTAAAAGTACTTTAGCCGTAATAAGCCCTATTGCCAGCAGAAACCGCTTTGCACTGGTATTAAAGGCGTTGGCGATGGCTACAAGAGGTGGCAAGATTATTCTTCAGTTTCCCATACCTTTTGACGAGGTAGGAAACCAGGTCATGGATGAAGAATTTGCCACAACCAGGCTTAGGCTAAAGAAAGTGTTAAAAAGCCTTCAGGAAGCCAGAGAGAACACACCTCAGCTAAACGTTCTTATTAGAGAGATTATTGCGGCCCTTAAGCTGCAGGAAATAGGATACAGCATTTTAAGTATACGTAAAATTACCGGTAAAGGCATTGCCGATTTGACGGTGAGGACTCCGGAAGGAAAGCTGGCTGTAGTTGAGGTAACCTTTGAAAATTTAGAAAAGGCAGCCAGAAAAGCCATTGGCATTAAAAATGATGTAGAAGGTGCCCGGCAGGCTCTGGCTATTTCTGTGAATTTGGGCCATCATAAGATAACTATGGTTGATGCAGAGAATTTGGACAATGCCAAGACTTATGATTTTGGGCTGCAACTTGACAGCTATTACGACCCTGATGTGATATATACCAATGAACTTGAAAACATCAAGTTTTCCCATCCTATAACGGGTATGGATTATAGGGATCTGTATCTTAAAATGATTAAAGCCGGTAATGCTGAAGGCGAAGTTATATTTACTAACAATCCCCTAAAAGTTTACGACAGAGGATATATTAACGGTGTATGTATTGCGGCAGTCCATGAACGGGATAAATTAAAAGAGCTATTTGAATCTTTCGGTGCCATGGTACCTGTAACTACAATTAAAGATATAGGCCCTGGACCATGGGGCGTTATCGGTTCAAATGTTTCCGATTTTGAAAAGGGCGTACTTAAACTTTTACCCGGTGATTCAGACGATACGGCAGAAAAGATAAAAGCTAAAATCAAGGAAGTAAGCGGTAAAGACGTAGAGGTGCTGATTTTTGGCGATGGCGCCTATAAAGATCCGGATACCGGTATTTTTGAAATGGCGGACCCATATCCGGCAATAGGTGTAAGCAGCGGCTTGAAAAAGGCTACCCTTAGAACTGGAACAAAACTTAAACTTCAAGTCGATACGCTGCACAATCTTGGATATTCCCGAGATGAAATAGAACAGATAATAAAAAACAACCAGGCAGAAGTTACAAGAGAAAGCTTGGGCACTACACCTCGAAGCGTAACAAGCATCGTAGCAACCTTAGCTGATTTGGTGGCAGGCTCTGCCGATGCGGGAACACCAATTGTGCTAGTTCGCGGCTTCAAATACACTAACGATTAACCATAAAACAGTGCAAACTCATCTCCGTATAACCAGATAGACAAATGGTTATAATCTCCAATGAGGAGATGAGTTTGCATGAAAAAGTACGATATCTTCCGAAATATTTATGAAATATTTTCTAGGTTTTTTTTAGATAGTAATTATGATGAACCTTTAGACACACCAAAATCCAGGCTCGCTGATGAAATACGTGAAGCTCATCAGGAATGGATCCGAGCTCAAAAATACTTTCAGTGGGTTTCGGATCCTGAACTAGTAGACCATGCAATTTTTACAGAGGAAGCAGCACGTAGAAAATATATTTATCTTTTAAATCAGGCCAAAAATCAAGGCATAAGTACTGAAGAGCTAAAATAAGATAGTACAAAAAACATGGGTGGTGATAGGATTGCAGATGGATTATGCCGCCATCCTGGCTTACGCATGCGGTCTACTGCTTCTTTACGTAATTGGTCGGGCCTTAATCATGCCCATCAAAATTGTGATAAAACTGGTGTACAATGCACTCATTGGTGGAGCTGTATTATTACTATTAAACTTTATCGGAGGATACATAGGATTTCATATAGCATTAAACCCCATAACTGCACTGATAGTAGGGTTTTTAGGCATACCAGGTGTTGTTATGCTGTTTATTTTACAATACATACTTACGGGTTAGCTTTATAATCATCACCGTGCAAAAGGCGCAGGTGATGATTTTTTTATATTGACCACTTGCAGACAGTCTGTTATACTTATTTTGAAAAAACTGTTATAGTCATTCGAATCTGCCAAAATCTATTTACATAAATCTGTATCAGCTTAGAACAAAATATGTTTTATAACAGTTTGCCGCTTCCGATTCTTTACTATAACAGTTATTTTTTCTAATTTATTTTCACGATGCAAAATTCAAGTTTAACTATCTTTATTCTGCTTTTTTCAAGCTCTTTTATGGGTAATATTGTTTTTTCTTGGCAAACTATAATATAGGATTTTTATGAAGGGAGGATTTTTCATGTCAAAAGTATTAGAAATCCGCTGGCATGGCCGTGGTGGACAGGGAGCTAAAACTGCTGCTTTAATGCTGGCGGAAACCATAGCACAAACGGGAAAATATGTACAAGGTTTCCCGGAATACGGTCCAGAGCGAATGGGAGCGCCCATCCTTGCTTTTAATAGAATAAGCGATTCCCCCATTCACATCCATTCAAATGTTATCAATCCCCATATTGTCATCGTATTAGATGCCACACTTTTAGGTGAAAAGGTTACAGCTGGTGTCCCCGAAGATGGGATTTATATTGTAAACACAACCAAAACACCACAGGAAGTTAGGGAAAAGCTCAACTTAAAAGGTGGAAAAATCTTTACGGTAGATGCTAACCAAATTTCTTTGGAAACTATCGGAAGGGTTATTCCGAATACGCCTTTAATGGGTGCTTTTATTAAGGCTACTGGCCTGATGCCCTTCGATGAGTTTGCAAAACATGTTAAGGATGAACTTGAAAAGAAATTTAAGACTAAACCGGAAGTAATTGATGGCAATATTAAAGCTATTGAGAGAGCTTATCAGGAGGTGAAGGGCGAATGACACCATTTAACAGGAATTTTGGACAAGGTCGCTCCAGAGAGGGTATAAGTCCCGATATGAATTGGAGAGAGCTTACAAAAGCCGGCAATATCTATGAGCCTGGCAATGCCAACACATATGAAACCGGTGATTGGCGCACCATCAGACCTATTTGGAACAAGGAGCGCTGTATACATTGCCTTATTTGCTGGCGCTATTGCCCTGATGCTTCCATAATTTCCACTGATGGCAAATTCGATTGTTTTGACTACAAGCATTGCAAAGGGTGCGGCATTTGTGCCAACGTATGCCCGACCCATGCTATTGATATGATTTCTGAAGATGAAATAGATAAGCAGAAGGAGGCGAGAAGAAATGAAGAATAGAGTTGCCCTTACCGGAAATGAGGCAGTCGCCCAGGCTATGAGGCAGATAAACCCTGATGTTGTTGCAGCATATCCCATCACTCCTTCTACGGAAGTTGTTCAGATGTTTTCTTCCTTTGTAAACAACGGCAAGGTAGACACAGAGTTTGTAGCAGTTGAAAGCGAACACAGTGCCATGAGTGCTACTATCGGTGCTTCTGCTGCCGGGGCAAGAGCCATGACCTGTACTTCAAGTCAGGGTTTGGCTTACATGTTTGAAGTAGTATATGTGGCCGCTTCAATGAGGCTTCCTATTGTATTTCCTGTAGTAAACAGAGCTTTAAGTGCACCCATTAACATCCATTGTGACCACAGTGATGCAATGGGAATAAAACAATCAGGCGTCATTCAGCTGTTTTCAGAAAATGCCCAGGAAGCTTATGATAATATGATTCAAGCTATTCGCATTGCTGAGCATCCCGATGTGCTTTTGCCCGTCAGCGTAAACTATGATGGGTTTATTACAAGCCACGCTTTAGACGTTTTAGATATTTTAGACGATGATACTGTAAAAGAATTTATAGGCGAATATCACCCTCAGGAAGCACTGCTGAATGTTAAAGAGCAGTTCTCCATGGGTAACTTTGATATGTACGACTACTACTTTGAACACAAATACCAGCAGGTAGCTGCCATGGAAAATGCTAAACGAGTAATTGAAGAAATAGGTAAAGAATATGCAAAAATATCAGGCAGAACCTACGGTCTAGTTGATGCATATAAGCTGGAAGATGCAGACATGGCTATAGTAGTAATGAACTCTGCAGCAGGAAGTGCTAAGGGCGTATGTGATGAGCTCAGAGCTAAAGGTCTAAAAGTAGGTGTGCTGAAGCCTAGAGTCTTCAGACCATTCCCACATGAAGCAGTGGTTGACGCATTAAAAGGTGTAAAAGCCGTTGCAGTCCTTGACAGAGCTGAAACATTCTCCACACTTGGAGGGCCGATGTTTGAAGATGTAAGGACTTCCCTTTATGATCTAAAAGCCGACATCAAAGTAGTGAACTATGTATACGGCCTTGGAGGAAGAGACCTGCGTCTGGAAGATGTTGAGAAGGTCTACAATGACCTGGGCGACATCGTAAAGACTGGAAGAGTTGACAAATTCGTAAGATATTTAGGATTGAGAGAATAGGAGGTGCAGGAATGGCTACATTAAAAGAACTTGCCCAAGTGAAAGAGAGATTTGTTGGAGGTCATAGGCTCTGTGCAGGATGTGGTCATGGTATTTCGGTGCGCATGGTGTTAAATGCCCTGGGAAACGATGAACATGTGGTTGTAGGCTGTGCTACAGGGTGTCTGGAGGTTGCATCTACCATATATCCATATACTGCATGGAACTGTTCATTTATACACAATGCCTTTGAAAATGCCGCAGCGACCTTAAGCGGTGTAGAGGCGGCATACAGGTCCCTTAAAAAACAAGGAAAGTTAAAAGAAGATATTAAGTTTGTGGCCTTTGGCGGTGACGGAGGAACTTATGATATAGGTCTACAGTCTCTTTCCGGTGCCATGGAGCGTGGCCATAACCTGGTTTATGTATGTCTTGACAATGGAGCTTATATGAACACCGGTATCCAACGTTCCAGTGCAACGCCAATAGGTGCAGATACCACCACCAGCCCGGCAGGTAAAGTAGTGCCCGGAAAGCAGCAACCCAGAAAAGATTTAGCCGCTGTAATTGCAGCCCATAACATACCCTATGTAGCTCAAACGTCCATCAGCAGTTGGCAGGATGTCCATGCAAAGGCCAAAAAGGCTTTTGAGGTAGATGGACCGGCGTTTATCAATATTCTGTCACCATGCCCAAGGGGTTGGAGATATAACACGCCAGATGTTGTGGAATTATCCAAACTTGCAGTAGAAACCCGTTTCTGGCCGCTATTTGAAGTGGAAAACGGCAAATGGAAGCTAAACAAAAAGCCCAAGAAGTACGTTCCAATTGAAGAATTCTTGAAACCTCAAGGGAGATTCCGCCATCTGTTTGCTCCCGGAAATGAGCACATCATACAGCGGATTCAGGAAGAAGTAGACCAGAGATGGCTAGCTCTGCTTGAGCGCTGTGGCGAAAAACCTGAATTGCCTCCCCGTTAATAAACCTTCATATAAAATCCCGCACTGTAAAGGTGCGGGATTTTAATTTTAACAAAATCCTTCTTTTTTAATATTTTATATATTAAGGGCAGTCTTATGTTATGGGGGAGTTAAAAATGAGTGGAAAAATCCATAAAATTGGCTTGGCATTAAGCGGTGGAGGCGTGAGGGGTGCTGTTCACCTTGGAATTTTAAATGTGCTGATAAAAAACCAAATTTATCCCGATATAATAGCCGGAACCAGTGCGGGCAGCATAGTAGCTGCGTTATATGCTGCTGGGGTTGACCTGGAGAAATTCGTAGAGGATTTTAAAAAAATTAATCCGGTGAAATTGTTAGATCCTACAATTTCAGGAGTGTATATTTTGTTGCTGTTTTATTATTATTGGATAAATAAACCTATAATTAATTGGGTTTTTCCAAAGGGGCTCTTTAAGGGAAATAAGATTGAACAATTTTTGGAAGAAGTGTTTAACAAAAAAGGTTTTGATGACCTAAAAATTCCCATTTCAGTAATAAGTGCGGATATTAATACAGGGGAAACTGTGGTATTTTGTCCCAGGAAAAATATTCCGACAAAGAAAATGGACAATACAGTTTTTATAACAGAGCAATCTTTGGCTACAGCAGTTAGAGCCAGCATATCTTTACCCGGTATATTCTTGCCAAAAGTAGTTAAAGGCCATACTTTGGTAGACGGAGGCATTAAAAACAACATACCTGTAGATATTTTGTATGCACAAAATGCGAGAAAGATCATAGGTGTGGATTTAGGGGTGTCGGAGAGCAGGCCAAAGGTTAAATCTATTGTCGATATTTTAATGGCCACTATAGATATAATGGGTGATGAACTGTCCAATTATATAAGAAAGGAGCACCCGGGGTATTATATTTACCCTGATATAAAGGGTATCGGTTATAAGGATTTTTATCGAATACCCGAAATCGTAAAATACGGTGAGAAAGTAGCTGAAAGGGAACTGCCACAAATTGTCGAGTATTTATCGTCGTAAATTAAAAAACAAAAAAAGAAGTGGCGCCAAATCACCGCTTCTTGAATAAGTTTTTTGCAATTTTAATGTTCCATATATCCTGACTGATACAGAAATTCCAGAATGTATTCTTCTAAAGTTTCCTCTTGTTCATTTAAAAAAATACCATCGTAATTCATAATCAAACCTCCCCCGGATAATTGTATACATGTATTATAGTTTTATTATACACATAAAAACAAAAATGTCAATAAAAAAATTTTCTCATCAACTTTTAATGCATGGTCAATACTATAAATGATGGACTATCGATTTTTAATGAGCTTATATATGCACCTGTTTTTATTATAAAATCCATATGATGAAAATTGACATATTCAATCTTTTCCGATATACTATGTATAAATAGTAATGATTATTAATATGGAGGTGTTTTAATGGCAGTATATAAGTGCAGTGCTTGTGGATATGAAAAGGAAAGTCGTTGTAAACCGAGAAAGTGTCCGGAATGTGAAGCAAAGGACACCTTTACAAAGGTAGAAACCCCCAAAGAGGAGAAGTGAGAAGGTGTTAGATGGACAGAAAAAAAGGTTTTATCCGTAAAACAAGGCAGAGGGACTTGATTTTAAAGACACTTAGGGGTACTGATACTCATCCCACAGCAGATTGGATATATGAGCAGGTTAAAAAAGAAATGCCCAATATCAGTCTTGGCACTGTATATCGCAATTTGGGCAAGCTTGCAGAATTAGGTGAAATAACAGAACTTAACTTTGGCAGCAAATACAGCCGTTTTGACGGCAATGCAGAAAACCACTATCATTTTGTATGTACTGAGTGTGGAAAAATACTTGATGTAAAAGGATGTAAAGTGGATAAAGAATTAGAAAAGTGCGTTGAGCAAAATAACAATGTGGAAGTAGATTTTCACACAACTTTGTTTTATGGCTTTTGTAGCGATTGCAAAAATAAAAAAGGGTAAAAAACTTCCTCATGGCGATCTAACACATTTCAAGATCGCCTTTTTCGATTTTATAAATTTGATTTATAATAATATAAAATACTGAGTGAAAAATAGCTTTAGGGTAATTAAGAGACTAAAATATGCTAAACAAGCTTTCCGTGATTTGCGAAAACAATATGTAGTGTTATATAATCATATCGATGCACTACATATAGTATAAATTTAATAAATTCTTTTTATTTAGTGCCTATTTAGGGCCACATGATAGGGGTAAGATGAAGAGAAATAGGCAGAAACAAATCTGAGGTGATATAGATGGGAACGGACAAGATAAGATTGACGGAAAACGCCAAGGTTGTTCTCAAGAAGCGTTATCTGGCAAAAGACGCAGAAGGTAATGTGATTGAAACACCGGAAAAGCTAATAGACAGAGTATCTTGTGCAATAGCCAAGGCGGAAGACAAGTACTCCGAGGGTAAGAGTGAAGTTTGGGCAAAGAAGTTTTACGAGCAAATGGCGGAATTAAAATTTCTCCCAAATTCTCCTACATTAATGAATGCCGGCAGAGAGTTGGGGCAGCTATCTGCCTGTTTTGTGCTGCCTGTAGAAGACTCCATGGAGGGAATTTTTGATTCTATTAAGTCGGCAGCCCTTATACATAAAAGCGGTGGTGGAACGGGATTTAGCTTTTCACGCCTTAGGCCAAAAGGCGCAACAGTAAAGTCGACGGGAGGAGTTGCATCAGGCCCCGTATCTTTTATGAAGGTATTTAATTCTGCCACGGAGGCCGTAAAACAGGGCGGTACAAGAAGGGGCGCAAATATGGGCATTCTTCGGGTAGACCATCCGGATATTTTAGATTTTATTCAATGCAAGAAAAACGATAAGGAAATCACTAATTTCAACATAAGTGTAGCAATTACATCTAAGTTTATGGAAGCACTGAAAAATGACGAAGAATATGACCTGGTAGACCCCCACACCAATAAAGTTACCGGCAGACTTAAAGCCAGAGAAGTTTTTGATCTCATTGTGGACATGGCCTGGAACAACGGAGAGCCTGGAATTGTATTTATTGACAGGATAAATGAATATAATCCCACTCCTGCCGTTGGCGCCATCGAAAGCACCAACCCATGTGGCGAACAGCCCCTTTTACCCTACGAATCATGCAACTTGGGTTCTATAAATCTTGCAAAATTCGTCAAAAAGCATGGTAGCGATAGCCAAATCGATTATGAGAGCCTGAAGGAAACGGTACATATAGCTGTAAGATTTTTAGATGATGTCATCGATGTGAACCGTTATCCTTTAAAGGAAATAGAAAAAATGACTTTGGCCAACCGCAAAATCGGATTAGGTGTTATGGGCTTTGCGGATATGTTAATACAGCTTGGCATTCCCTATAATTCTGATGAAGCTGTAAAAACTGCAGAAGAAGTGATGGGCTTTATCGATACAGAGTCAAAAAAGGCCTCTGAAGAACTGGCAAAAGAGCGAGGCGTTTTCCCGAATTGGGAAAAGAGCGTTTATAAAGATAAGGGAATGCGCCTAAGAAATGCTACTACAACTACTATTGCTCCAACCGGAACCATAAGCATTATAGCAGGAGCTTCCAGCGGCATCGAGCCCATATTTGCTTTGGCTTTCGAGCGGCATGTAATGGACAACGATCGTTTAGTAGAGGTACACCCTCTGTTTAAAGAGGCTTTAATGGATTTAGGCCTTTACTCAGATGAATTGATGCAGGAAGTTATAGAAAAAGGTTCAGTTCAGGCAATAGCAGCTTTGCCTGAAAAAATTAAAAAGGTTTTTGTTACTGCCCATGACATTACTCCAGAATGGCATATAAAGATTCAGGCTGCTTTTCAAAAATTCACCGATAATGCCGTATCAAAGACCGTAAACTTTCCTAACAGCGCTACCAGGGAAGATGTAAGAAATGTTTATCTGATGGCATATGAACTTGGCTGCAAAGGCGTGACAATATACCGAGACGGCAGCAGGGAGGAACAAGTGCTAAATAAGGGTACAAAAGATAAAGAAAAAGACAAGACCGAAGAAAAGACGCTGCCTCCACGCTGTGAAGATTGCCCAATAACCAATGTAATTCCGGGAAGCGAAATCAAACCGAGGCCAAGGCCCAGTGTAACCTACGGCAATACTGAAAAAGTAAAAATCGGCTGCGGCAATCTGTATATCACTGTGAATTCAGACGAAAACGGAATTTGTGAAGTATTTACCAACCTTGGTCGCGCAGGGGGCTGCCCTTCTCAGTCGGAGGCCACAAGCCGCCTTATCTCAATGGCCCTTCGTTCTGGAATTGACGTCAAGGCCATAGTTGAGCAGCTAAAGGGCATACGCTGTCACTCTACCTTGCGTCAGATGGCAAGCAATAAAGAAATAAAGGTGCTTTCGTGCCCCGATGCTATAGGTCGGGCCATTGAACGCAGCTTGGGTTTAGCAAAAGGCAACGGAAACGGCAATAGCCATGAATCAAACTACGCCTATATTAAACGTTATGTAGATGCCGGTAATGATGAAATGGCCATATCCAATGATGAAATTGGTTTAAATGCAAATAAGCAGCCCGTAAAAGGCGCCGCATGTCCTGAATGCGGTAATACGCTGGAACATGAAGGCGGTTGCGTCATATGCCGCAGCTGCGGCTACTCCAAGTGCGGTTAATAAATACTAAAAGCTCTCTTAAAGCATATAGCTTTAAGGGAGCTTTTTGATTGTGAAACAGCAAGGTCCCCAGGACCTGAAAAGATCTCCAGTTGGGTTCTTATTGAAAGCCTGTCGCAAATCTATTGAGGCAGACTGGACGGCTTTTCGCCCATAAGGCCGTAAAAGAAAAGCGAAGACAGATCTTGCATTGCGGATTTTGGAAGCTTTGAAATCAAGTCATGTTGACTTATAGCTCTTGTAAAAATGGTTATATAAAACAAAAAGGCTTCATTTGAGATGTCTTTGTTTATATAACCTTCCCTGCGGCCTTTGTCAATAAGGCGTATCATCAATGGAATAGCTCTATTCTTATAAAAATCATCGATAAATTGCTGCATGTCTTTATATGTTGAGAGAAGGGTTTGTATAAATTCATAATTCATCATTTTTACAGATTCACTTTTATCAAAGACAATTTTCTCTATAATCTCCAGGAAAGTCAATTCTTCTTCTAATAGTCTTTCATATTGTTTGAGCTTTTCCTCTAAAAAATCTTTAATAGACTCTTTTAAGAGATTTTCCTTACTGCCGAAGTAATTGTATATAGTAACTTGGGACACATTAGCTTTTTTAGCTATTTGGGCAATGTTGGTTTTTTGCACGCCGAAAGTTGAAAAAAGCTCAAAGGCAGCTTTGCAGATATTTTTTTTCTTAAGCATTGTTCTGCGCTCAAAGCCGTTCATATATATGCACCTCGTACCTATGATACTAAAAATAATGAAATATATCAATAAAAATATTTCAAAACTCATTGTCATAAGTTTGCAATTTTGATATTATGAAATAAAACAATAAAAATATTTCATAAATATTAGTAATAAATTTATTGAAGGGAGGGCTATAGTTGGAACCAATAATAGTCGCTGAATCTTTAAGTAAAACATACAAGATGGGTGAAGTTGAAGTTAGAGCTTTAAAAGAGGCAAGTTTTGAAATAATGGAAGGAGAGCTAATTGTGGTACTTGGTCCCAGCGGTTCCGGCAAAAGCACCTTGCTTAATATCATAGGAGGAATGGATAAACCCACCGGCGGAAGACTCTATTATAAGGGAAAGCCTTTACATGAAGCTGATCAAAGACAGCTGACATTCTATCGCCGAAATGAGGTAGGCTTTGTTTTTCAGTTTTATAATTTGATGCCAAATCTTACGGCTTTAGAGAATATCAACCTTTCGGTACAGATAGCAAAAAATCCTCTTTCTGCCGAAAAATTGTTGGAGCAGGTGGGTCTTGCAGATAGAGGCAACCATTTTCCGTCACAGCTGTCGGGTGGAGAGCAGCAGCGGGTTGCCCTTGCAAGGGCTCTTGCAAAAAATCCTCAGATGCTCTTGTGTGACGAGCCAACAGGAGCTTTGGACTTTAACACCAGCATTCAAGTTTTAAGTCTACTTAAAAGTTTTTGTGATATATATTCAAAAACTGTTGTTATCATCACCCACAACAATGCCATAGCTCAAATGGCTCATCGTATTTTCTACTTAAAAGACGGCAGGCTGGAGAAGATTGAAAAAAATGAAAATCCTCTTCCGCCGGAGAAGGTGACCTGGTAATGCTTTTTCAAAAAATGCTAAGGGATATTATAGAAAATAAGGGGGCATATATGGCCTGCATGGTTATCATAACTATGGGCCTTTTGATATTTACCGCCTTTTCTACCATGGTGGAAACTTTGCAAACTTCCCAGGAAAGCTTTTATAAGAGCCGGAATTTTGCAGATGGTTTTGCCCAAGTACAAGCTATATCCAGAGATGACATAAAAAGACTGGAAGATATAGATGGAATAAAGGAAATCCAGGGCCGCCTTGTAAAAGAAGTGATGGTATATGAGCCAGAAAGTGAAGAAAATATATATTTGCGCCTGGTATCAGTGGAGCCAGGTATTCAAAATCCAATAAATAATCCACTTTTAAAAACGGGTTCTCCCCTTGAAGATAATGTTTTAAATATTTGGGTGGACAATAAGTTCTTTGAAGCCAACAATCATCGTCTAAACGATGAAATAGAGATAATAGCATCAGGTAAGAAGCATAAACTTTCCATAGCAGGAGTTGCCAGCAGTCCAGAGTTCGTATATGCTCTTCGCACTGCAGCAGATATGTTTCCTTCTCCTGAAACTTTCGGCATCGGTTTTATCCATTTAAAGAATATGGAAAAACTTTTTCCCGGCGAAAAAGCGTATAATGACTTGGTTTTTACTTTGGAGCCCGGTGCTGATTTTGAAAAAGTTAAAACTGAGCTTGAAATAAAGTTAAAGCCTTATGGCTTAAAGAGTTTGATTCCACGGGATGAGCAAATAAGTCACTTGCTTTTGAGTGAAGAGCTAAAAGGCCTTGTATCCATGTCAAAAGCTATGCCCATCATGTTTCTTTCAATTGCTGGTGTAATCCTGTATATTACGCTCAAAAGACTTATCGAACAGCAGCGTGGCCAGATAGGAATTTTAAAAGCACTAGGCTATACATCTAAAGAAATTCTGTTTCACTATATGTCATATGCTATAATTATTGGCCTTGCAGGAGGTGTGCTGGGCATTGCGTTGGGAGGGATTCTTTCATATCCCCTAACATCAATATATCAAGTATTTTTCAACTTGCCGGGGCTTGAAGGCAGATTTTCACCATTTCTTGTAATTTCAGGTTTGATTATGAGTATCAGCTTTTCACTATTGGCAGGCTTTCAAGGCAGCAGGCAGGTTTTAGCTTTAGAGCCTGCGGAAGCAATGCGGCCTCCCGCACCCGCGCAAGGTAGGCGAGTTCTGCTTGAAAAAATCGGCATAATATGGCGAAGACTTACCGTGCAGCAAATGATGGCTGTTCGAAACATGTGGCGAAATAAAGGGCGCAGCTTTTTTATATTTCTTGGGATAATGGTTTGTTTTGCAATTTCCAGTTTAACCTGGTCCATGAATGATATGATACAAAAGATGATGTACGATCAGTATGAAAAGGTGGAGGTATATGATGTAAAGATAAGCTTCGCAAGGGCTATGGCACAAAAAAATGTAGTTCGGGAACTGGCGGCCTTTCCTGGAGTAAGCCGTGTAGAGCCTATGGCGGAAATTCCCGTCACATTAAAAAACAAGTGGCTAGAGAAAGATGTGGTAATACTTGGCCTTCCTGAAAAAAGCAGCCTTTATAATATATTGGATAATGAGTATAACAAGGTAGCACCACCTAAAAACGGCCTACTGCTCTCTGAACGGCTGGCCCAGTTACTTGATGCAGAGCCGGGCACAAGGCTTACGGTAGAAACTGTTATGAAAGCAGATGGCAAAGACGGCGTTTTACAGGTAGTAGGAATCATACCTCAATACTCGGGCACAAATGCATATATGGAAATCGGTGCTCTACAAGATTTCCTACAGCAAAAAGGTCTTATAACTTCGTGTATGCTAAATATCGATAAAGATGGTATTGCTTCATTTCGACAAAAATATCTGCACAGCGATACTATAAGTTCTATTGATGAGAAGAGCCAACGGCTCGATAAGTTCAGGGAAATGATGGGCTCATACGGCAGCATGGTTTATTCTTATGCAATGATAAGTATAATCATAGGTTTTGCTATAATTTACAGTTCCTCTGTCATTACATTATCGGAGAGAAGCCGAGAACTGGCTTCCATGATGGTCCTGGGCATGACGCCTCAAGAAGTTCTGTCAGTAGTCACCTTTGAACAGTGGTGTCTAGCGGTGCCTGCGATGTTGCTGGGTATGCCTTCGGCAAGAATATTAATGGCAGGCCTTTCTTCAGCTATGAGCACTGATATGTACACAATTCCAGAGCGCATTACCTCTATGGCTTTGCTGCTGGCTTTTTTTGTAACTGCTTTGTCAGTGTGGATAGCCCAAAGAGCTGCAGCAAGGAAAATCAGGAGTTTAAGTTTAGTTGAAGTATTAAAAGCCCGAGAGTAAAGAATGGAAAAAGGTATATGCATGCCCTATATGCTGCCTTTGTTTGTGTAGGCGAGGAGTAAAAACTAAAGGAAGAGAGTGAGGAATGTGAAGGGGAAAGTTAAATTTGTCGGAGTAATTATTATAGGTATCATTCTGGTTGCTGCTATTTTATATCAATCTACAAAACCACTTAATGCAGAGCTGCTTGAGATACAGCCGCAGTCTATAGCAAGCACATTTGTGGAAGAGGGGAAGATAGTTCCAGCAGATAAATCCCCCGTTTATAGTCTCATAAGCGGTGAGATTGTAAAGCTTAATGTGGAAGAAGGTAAGCAGGTTAGCAAAAATGATTTACTAGCGGTAGTGGATTCTACGGAATTAGAGTTTCAGCTTAAGCAGATGGAGGCAGAACTTACAAGCCTTAAAGGGGAAGAAGCTGATAGGTATAGAAAACCTTTAGAATCAAGTATCAAAAGCCAGGAGCTTTTAGTAGAAAAGGCTAAGCTGGATCTTGCGGCAATTGAAGAGGATTTTAAGAGAATAGAAAACTTGTATCAGGAAGGTGCAGTTTCGGCAAAAGAATATGAAGATGCACAAAATATGCTGGAGACTGCAAAGCTAAACCTTAGGCAGCAAGAAGAAGCCCTAGCACTGCTTTATGAATCATCTGAGCCAACCAGTGGTTCAGAGCAGTTTTATGCAGGAAGAGTGGAAGCCCTGCGGTCGCAAATGGAACTCATTAAATATCGCATAGAAAAATGCCGCATTACTGCTCCGGCAGAAGGAATCGTGGCAAATCTTGCTGTGACAAAAGGCGATGTGGTGAACCCTGGTCTGAAACTACTGGACATTTTTACAGGTGACGAGTACTTGGTAGAGGTTTTTATCCTTGCAGAATCAGCAGCAAGTGTTACAGAAGGCATGAAAGTAAAACTGATTCAAGATAGAAAAGGTGAAGATGTTTCTTTTGAAGGAGTAGTTGAAAAAATTGCACCTGCTGCAGTCGATATGATATCAGCCTTGGGCCTTGAAGAAAGCAGGGTGAAAGTAACTATAAAGCCTGAGTTTCCTGAAAACTTTCGCGTATTTGCCGGAATCGAATTGGATGTTGAATTTACTACAGATAAAAGGGAAGATGTCCTAGCTGTCCCCAAAAATGCTCTATTTCCCTATGAGAAAGGCAAAGCTTTGTGGAAAGTAGAAGGTGGCAAAGCTAAAATACAGCCTGTAGAAACCGGATTTGAAAACGATAGCCACGTAGTTATAACAAAGGGCCTTGCCCCAGGGGACTTGATTATCTTAAATCCCCAGCTAGATGGCCTAAAGGAAGGGAAAAAAATAAATAATATTAAGTGATGCAGGACATTATGTAAAGGCTTGGATATTGCGAAATGTTACAGAAAATGGAGCTATGGCTTTGATGGTGAGGGAATTGCAAAAAAGTATATGCTAAAATGAAGGAGATTACCATAAAAAGGGGCTAAAACAGCCCCTTTTTATTACCTGTGTTTTAATTCATATAATTCCTTCAGTGGCGGAATGTTTTCAATCATGCCTTGTTCTAATTTTCCCCAAATTACGCCTTGTGATGGTTTGGGAATATTAGAATTTGTATTTATTACTCTAGTAGGTGTAACAATATAATCTACGATAGTATCATAAGGAGTAATTTCTATATCTATGTCAACAACTTGGCAGTCGTGACCTGCGGCGATTACAGGTGTTTTGGAATCTACGGCCTGGATTTCCCACAGCATTGCCCATTCTAAGTCAAAATATCCATGTCCCTTGCCGAATCGGATTCCGGAAGGAGTGATGGCGGAAGCGCCTGTCACCAGCAAATCAACTTTTTCAAGCTTTGCCTTAATCTCTTTTAGCGAAATGGGCTTCATGAATTTTTCCATGCCATCTAAAGTAGTAGCCAGCTCTTCCATGCCTTCTGGAACATCTCCGGGGTAAATTACCTGAAACCCGCGGTTTATGCCATAAGTTGTAGTGAGCAATGTTTTTTTGTCTTTGATGACAAATTCTCTGAGCCGTTCCATATTGTTGTCAGGAGTTATAAATATTACCCGGGCATTCTTGTAAATGTCCAAGTTTCTAATAAACTCGGCGCCTTTGTCACTGCCTTCGTAATCAGCTATAAATTCTGCAAAATTCCAATGAAATCTTGAATCAGGCTTAGCTACCTTCCTTAATTCTTCCCACACTTTTTTCCTGGCTTCATTGCGATCCATATAAATGCACCCCTTTACTTTTACCATAAGCTCTTATTTTTAAAGTCGACTATGTTGTACCAAAGCTGAAAACCGAAATCCACTATTAAACCAATTAAGCAAACCCACATAAGTATACTGAAAAAATTTGATGAATAAATCATATTAACCTCCCCTAATCAACGGCTTTTATATGTTCTTTAAGTTTATTAAAGTCAAATTTTGCAGGTGAAATTTTAGCATAGGCAAATATAACAGCCGAAGAAACGATGATGGCAGTCGTAAAACTTAATAGGTTTTGATTGTTAAGGAACAATGGAAGACCCAGTAAAATTCCTAGAATTGTACCCGCTGCTGCAGCACTGCCGCTGATGTTAGGGCTAAACAGCCCCGCAATAACTGGAATAACAGCTGCGGCAGCTACCAAGTCGGCTGTCAGCAATAAAAACAGGATGGACGGAGCTTTAAAGGCAACTAGCATTGCCCCGACTCCAAAGACGATGGTAGAGATTCTGCCAACGAACACGGCCTTTTCTGGAGCTAAATTAGGCATAAAGCTTTTGATTATATCAAGAGAAGCTATAGATGAAAAACCTGCTAGGGCGTCGGAAGCCGTAGAAGTTGCTGCAAGGACCACTATCATCATAAATATCATTGAAGCCCATGGGGGCAAAAGGTGATGGGCCATAAGGGCAGTGGCAATAGAGGGATGGGGCAATTCCATATTGTATGCTACTGCCATTAGCCCAAAAGATGCTGCAATAATTGTCATTGGGAAAGTCATTAAGGATGAACTGAGCAGTCCCTTTTTCACAACTCTAATATCTTTTGCAGAATATACTCGCTGCCACAGGGCCTGATTTAAGAGCTCTGCTGCAGATACGGCTATGATGATCATAAGGGCAAATTCCATTCCGCTTGGATTAAACACATTGAGGAACTCCGGAGCGTGCTCTTGTATTCCGCTGTATATGGCTACAGGGCCGCCGGAATTTTTAAAGGCTATGATGGCAGTTATGAAAAGCATTGGAGTAATGAGAATCGCCTGCAGGCCGTTTGTAAATATTGCAGCGCCTAACCCGCCGTAAGTAGTATATATAATAACGGGTACACCGATAATTAAAACACCTATATGAATAGGTACCTGACCTATGTAATTAAAAGCAATACCTGCACCTATGAGATTAGCAGCTAGTAAACAAAACATATAAACAATGCTGACAAAAAGCACAACAACATACATTAGATTTCCGTATCTGACTTTGGCATATTCTCCGATGGTGTTACCTTCAGGAATCAATTCTTTAATGCGACCTGAAACCGGCAAAAAAGCAATATATGATAAAGAAATGGCAAGGCCGTATCCTATCATAGATGTAAGCCCTTGTAAATATGCCATTTCTCCCGGAGAGAAAATTAGGCCAGTCCCTACGGCATAGGCTATGAAAGTTGCGGTCATAAATGCTGTAGTGATGTTTCGGCCTGCGGTAAAATATGAGTCGCTGCTTTGTATTTTCCTTTTACTAAAAAGGTAACTTAACCAGGTAATTGAGCCCATAAGTGTAAGGCTTAAGATAATCATAAGGACTCCAAAAGTGGGCATGATAACTCCTCCTTTGAGAAATAAAATTAACTAAATAACGAACAATACAAAAACAAAATTAAAAAATGTACGTATCTAATTAAAGCACTAAATGCTACCTTTGTCAATGGATAAAATCTTTTTAAAATAGAATATAAAGATAAAAAATGAGATTATGTGACTAAAATGTCGCATAATCTCATTTATGTAGCCCGGCTATAGATTATAAGGTTGAAATTTATATGTGAAAAACTTTGCTGTCCGTTTATCCTTGACCCAGCTGATGCAGTACTTGAGGTATTGCTTCAATGAGGACAAAGATGCCTATGCCCACAAAGAGAATCCCCGCTGCCAGTTTTAGGTATGTCTGGGGAATATATCTGCACACCAGTTCTCCGAATAAGGCACCGATAAATGTAACGAGGACCAGTGCAAGAGAAGCTCCCAAGAAAATAGGCAAGGGCTTTTTATACTGTGTTACTAGAGTAAATACGGCAAGCTGTGTTTTGTCGCCAAGTTCTGCTAGGAATAACATCCCAAAAGCCATAAGAAAAAGTTTTAAGTCCAAAGAAAACACCTCATCTTTTGTTAGTAATTAAATCTCTCTTTCCGGTACAATTAATAAAAACGAGTTAGAAACTGCAGAATAAAGTGCTATGAACATAATAAATTTAGGTGTGATTTGATTCTAATCTGTATAATTCCCCCTTTCGACAAAAAATAAAAGACCTCTATTCCAAATAATTAAACTGGAATAAAGGTCTCATTCCCGCAAGCGGTGAAAGCCCAGGCAAAGGATTTGCCAGCATGTTGGACTTTCAAAGGCAAAAGCCCGAACTACTCCCCTTTATTGCATCTTGTACCAAATACCAACTATACCAATAATATACCAAGATTTTGCGCCCCAATCAATACCTTGATGATGTCACGTGAACGGTTTCGCAAAGGAAAAATGCCCTCAGTTCTTGTTGACACTGATACTAATCTTTGATAAACTTTGGAATAATAATCGTAGATAAATTACTGGGGGCGATTTTTTGGATAAGTTTGTCAAGGAGGGTTTAAGTTTTGACGATGTCCTGGTAATACCTTCAAAATCCGAGGTATTGCCAAAAGATGTGGATATTTCCACTCGATTGACTAATAAAATAAAACTGAACATACCTATTATCAGTGCAGGAATGGACACTGTAACAGAGGCCCGTCTGGCTATTGCCATTGCCAGAGAGGGCGGTATAGGCATTATCCATAAAAACATGTCTATTGAAAAGCAAGCCTTGGAAGTGGACAAGGTTAAGCGTTCGGAACACGGGGTTATAGTTGATCCCTTTTATCTATCACCGGATAACCTCATTGGAGAAGCTTTAGAGCTTATGGAGCGGTATAAAATATCCGGTGTGCCCATTACCGAGGGGACTAAGTTAGTGGGCATTCTGACTAATAGGGACCTTCGCTTTGAAGAAGACAAGAGCAAAAAAATTAGGGAAGTTATGACCAAAGACAACTTGGTGACGGCACCTGAAGGTACTACCCTTGATGAGGCCAAAGAAATCCTCAAAAAGCACAAGATAGAAAAACTCCCCATAGTCGACAAGGACTTTAATCTGAAAGGGTTAATAACAATTAAAGACATTGAAAAAGCCATAAAATATCCCAACTCAGCAAAAGATCAAAAAGGAAGGCTGCTGGTAGGTGCAGCTGTGGGAGTTACAAGAGACATGGAAGATCGCCTGAAGGCATTGGTAGAAGCTAAGGTGGACGTTGTAGTTGTGGATACTGCCCATGGGCATTCCAAAGGCGTCATGGAGGCAGTAAATAGAATTAAAGAGCATTACCCGGAACTTCAGGTCATAGCAGGAAATGTAGCTACGGCTGATGCTACTCGCGATTTGATAAAGGCTGGAGCAGATGCGGTAAAAGTTGGCATGGGCCCAGGCTCCATATGCACTACGAGAGTAGTAGCGGGGATAGGAGTTCCCCAAGTGACGGCTATTTATGATTGCGCACAGGAGGCGGCAAAATACAACATACCTATTATTGCTGACGGTGGAATCAAGTACTCAGGTGATATAGTAAAGGCTATAGCAGCCGGGGCTGATACTGTAATGATTGGTAGTCTGTTTGCCGGCACTGAGGAAAGTCCAGGGGAAATTCAAATCTATAAAGGCCGCAGCTTCAAAGTATACCGCGGCATGGGCTCTATGGCAGCAATGGAAGAGGGCAGTAAAGACAGATACTTCCAGGAAGATGTCAAGAAACTGGTGCCTGAAGGCGTTGAAGGACGAGTTCCATATAAAGGGCCCCTTTCAGAAACCGTATACCAGCTGGTAGGCGGTTTGCGGGCTGGTATGGGTTACTGTGGAGCCAAAAACATTCAAGAACTAAAGCAAGCCAAATTCATCAGGATAAGCGATGCGGGCTTGAGAGAAAGTCATCCGCATGACATATATATTACCAAAGAAGCTCCCAATTACACACAAATATAGGACTGGCGTGGCCAGTCCTTTTTTTGACTATATTAATCCTTCTTCTTCTAAGAATTCTCGGGCAACATCTTTTGGTTCCCGCTTGTCTAAATCTACTGCTGCATTTAGCTCTGCCATTTTAGCATCATCAATGCGGCCGGCTAATTTATTTAGTACTTCCTCTAATTCCGGATGTTTCTCTAGAACTTCCCCGCGCACTATAGTAGTTGCATCATATGGTGGGAAGAACTGCTTATCATCTTCTAAGATCACCAAATCAAAAGCGGCAATTCGACCATCGGTAGCAAAACCACTTATTACGTCAACACTGCCCTGAACAAGGGCTTGATACATTAATGAAGGATCCATGCCTTTTGCATCTTTGAATTCAAAGCCGTAATGCTTGCTGAGACCGGGATAGCCGTCATCTCTTTCAATAAATACATACGTGCAGCCGAGAGTCAATTCATTGGCTACTTTGGCCATGTCGGATATGGTCTTTAAATTGTATTTTTCAGCTGTTTCTTTAGTTACTACCATAGCATAGGTGTTGTTAAAACCATAGGGCTTCATCCATTTTATATTAAACTGCTCATCGAATTCCTTTTTCACGATTTCATACACCTCATCTGGATCCGTCATCGGCTCCATTCCCAAATTTATCAGGCCTGTGCCCGTATACTCTAAGTATAAATCTATTTGGCCTGATTTTATGGCATTAAAGATAACGTTTGCCGCAAGATTGGTCTGTACACTTGTCTTTAAGTCGGTGTTTTCCTCTATGAGAATGCTCAGCATTTCAGCCATGATAAACTGTTCAGAAAAGTTTTTGCCCCCAATTCGTATTTCTTCAGGCGCTTTTGAGCCGCCACAGCCAGTTAAACCCGTCAATAAAAATATACCAATCAGCAATACAAAAGCTAACGTCCTCAAGTTTTTTTTCAATTATAACCCCTCCTTAAATTTACCTTTTTTTGCGAAGCCCCTTTGGTGTCAGCATAAGCTCAACATATCCCAACACTTGGTCAGCCAAGATTGCAAGCAAAGCTGCCGGTAAGGCCCCTGCTAATATCATCTCATTTCTGTACATTTGTATTCCGGTAAAAATCAATTCACCGAGGCCACCTGCACCAATATATGCGGCAATAGTGGTAGTGCCGATATTGATTACTGTCGCAATCCTGACTCCTGCCATTATAACTGAGAGAGACTGAGGCAATTCTACCATGCGGAGTATTTGCATGTTGGTCATGCCCATGCCCCGACCTGCATCAATCATAAAAGGTGATACCTCTTTAATGCCGGTGTAAGTGTTTTTTACTATAGGCAACAGTGCATAAAGGAAAAGCACCAATATGGCAGTCCTCTTGCCAATGCCCAAAAAAGGTATGAGCAGTCCAAAGAAGGCGATGCTGGGAATGGTCTGAAATACACTTGTTACAGCAAGCATAATGTTAGCTAAATGTTTATTTCGGGTTAAGGCAATGCCCAGCGGAACTCCAATAATTATTGCTGTAAGTATCGCAGACCCTGTTAGCTGTAAGTGTTCAAGTATGAGACGAAATACAGTATCAGGATTATTGATAAAGAAGTTAAACAGTGTCACATTTCACACTCCCTTCACACTGTTAAGCGTTGCCCCAGGACATTGACCAAGCTGGACCTTGTTATAAGACCTGTCAATTTATTATCTTCACTAATAACCGGGACATAGCCAACCTGCTTTTGTGCCATAATTGACAGTACTTGACTTATATTTGCATCTTCTGTTACATAGTGGACATTGGTTGTTAATATCTCGGAAACCCTTTCTGCTCTATCAAAGTTTTCCAGCACATCCTTGGCAGTAGTAAGCCCAATAAACCTGCCTGATTCATCGACGACCATGAGGCTGTCAACCTTTTCCAGGCGCATTTTTTCTAAAGCATAGGTCAAAGTCCTTTCCGGAAGTATAGTGACGGGATTTTTTATCATAATATCTTTAACATTAATATACTCCGGCTGCTTAAGCAGTCTGTCCCTGCCGATGAATTCTTCCACAAAGCCATGGGCGGGATTTACTAAAAGCTGATCTGGACTGTCATATTGAAGCACCTTGCCGTCTTTCATAATGGCTATTTTATCGGCAAGTTTTAAAGCTTCGTCCATATCATGTGTTACAAAAACAATGGTTTTTTCAAGCTTGTCCTGCATCCGCAATAATTCTTCCTGCAGCGTAGTCCTTGTAATAGGGTCAACAGCTCCAAAAGGCTCATCCATTAATATAATTTCCGGATCTGCTGCCAGGGCTCTGGCTACGCCAATTCGTTGCTGCTGGCCGCCACTTAATTCATTGGGATAGCGGTTATAAAACTCTGACGGAGGCATGCCCACAAACTCAAGTAATTCCTCTACCCGTTGCTTACGCTTCTTTTCGGGCCAGTTTTTTAAATATGGTACAAGACCTATATTTTGAGCAATAGTCATGTGAGGAAAAAGCGCAATTTGCTGTATAACATAGCCGATATTCCGTCTAAGTTCTACTGCATCGATTTTACTAATATCAGTTCCCTTGATGTAAATAGCTCCTTCGGTAGGTTCGATTAAGCGATTAATCATGCGCAAAGTAGTTGTTTTACCACAGCCACTAGGGCCGATTAGAACGATAAATTCTCCTTTATTAATATCTAACGTTAAGTTATCAACAGCAACAAAATTATCGTATCTTTTAGTAACATTTTTAAAGCTTATCAAAGAGACAACCTCCTTTCTCGATTTAGCTTAATAAATAAAAAAAGCCATGGAGATCCATAGCTTTTTGGAATCACAATAAAATTTTAACTATCAATCTCCTCTTCAAACGCTTACGAGGTTAGCTGACGGGTTCGGGCCGAAGAGTAGCCCTACTTTATGGTAAAGATACACCCCAAAATGTGGTTCCCCCGCTCCAGTCACATAGACCAGATTCAGCGAATAGTCAAATGTTTATATTTTTTCGCCACTCTATTATAACAAATAAAAAAAAATGCTGTCAACTTCAGTTGCCCAAAGGTGCTGTTTGTGATATTATTTTCATAATAGTGATTTTCCACAATTTTTTTAGCAGGAAAACGGTTTACATAAGTAGAATTAATATACGTAGCGTACTTATAATTTTTCATTTCGGTAAGTCAACTTTAAGGAGGAGATCGGATTTGAAAAACTATAAAAGTGACATGATAAGAAATGTAGGTCTCGTTGGTCACAGCGGTTCAGGAAAGACATCTTTAGCCGAAGCTATGCTGTACAATTCAGGAGCTACTGATCGCCTGGGTAAAATAGACGATGGCAATACTGTGTGCGACTACGATCCGGAAGAGATAAAGCGAAAAATTTCAATAAGCACCTCACTTGCCCCCTGTGAGTGGAAAAACATAAAAATAAATGTCCTTGATACTCCGGGATATTTTGACTTTGTAGGTGAAGTAAAAAGTACATTAAGAGTTGTGGAAAATGCGGTTATAGTAACTTGTGCCGTGTCTGGCGTAGAAGTAGGCACTGAGCAAGTGTTTAAATATGCAAAGGATGCCGGCTTGCCTTGCATATTTTTCATAAATAAGATGGATCGCGAAAATGCAAATTTCAATAAAGTGCTAGACCAGATTCGTGAATTATTCGGTTCTAAAGCTGTTCCATTCCAACTTCCCATAGGTTCTGAAGCAAACTTTAAAGGCGTTGTAGATGTTGTGGCACAGAAAGCCTATACTTTTGATGGAAAGAGCGTAAAAGAATGTCCGATTCCCGACGAATTAAAAGACGAGATGGAAAACTACCGTTCAATGATAATGGAAGTTGTAGCAGAAACTGATGATGAGCTTCTGATGAAATATCTTGAAGGTGAAGAGCTGACTCAGGATGAAATCCAAAAAGGTTTGAGCGTTGGCGTGCGTAAAGGCGATATCTATCCTATACTTTGCGGTTCATCTCTGACAAATAAAGGTATTACGCTGCTTATGGACACTATTGTAAATTATGCGGCTTCACCGGAAGATCGCCCTGATGAAATAGCAACAAAACCAGGCTCCAATGAAGAAATTACATTAAAGTGTAGTGCCAGTGAACCATTTTCAGCGCTGGTATTTAAAACTTTGGCAGACCCATATGTGGGCAAATTGACCATGTTTAAGGTATTTTCAGGCAGTTTAAAATCCGATACTCAAGTTTATAATGTAACACAGGATCAAACTGAAAAGTTCGGGCAGGTTTATGTTTTAAAAGGCAAAAAACAAGAAAATGTCACTGAAGTATATGCAGGGGACATAGCTGCTGTGGCTAAATTACAAAATACTTCTACAAATGACACCCTTGCTACAAAAGATAATCCGGTCTTACTTAAACCTATTGAGTTTCCAAAACCTGTACTGACACTTGCTGCAGTGCCTAAGTCCTCCGGTGATGAGGATAAAATCTCCTCTGGTCTTACAAGGCTTATGGAAGAAGACAAGACCTTTGAAGTTACAAAGAACAATGAGACTGGTCAGCTCTTAGTGTCAGGTATGGGTGAGATTCATTTAGAAGTTTTAAGCGCAAAACTTTCAAATAAATTTGGCTCTGAAATGGTGCTTAGCACTCCGGCAGTGCCCTATCGTGAAACTATTCGCGGCACCACTAAAGTTGAAGGTAAGCATAAAAAACAAAGCGGCGGTCGCGGCCAATATGGTCACGTTTGGCTGGAAATTCAGCCCGTAGAAATCGAAAAAGAGTTTGAATTTGAAGACAAAATATTTGGCGGCGTAGTGCCAAAACAATACGTGCCTGCTGTTGAAAAAGGTATCAGAGAAGCGTTAAAAGAGGGTGTCTTGGCAGGTTATCCTATGGTAGGCGTGAAGGCCATCTTATATGATGGTTCTTACCACCCCGTTGATTCTTCTGAAATGGCCTTTAAAATAGCCGGTTCCATGGCTTTTAAGAAAGGTGCAACTCAGGCAAAACCGGTACTTTTGGAGCCTATTATGGATGTGACAGTAGTTGTTCCTGACAATTACATGGGTGATATTATCGGTGACTTAAATAAACGGCGCGGTCGCGTTTTAGGCATGGAGCCTAAAGATGGTATGCAGCATATTAAAGCCCAAGTGCCAATGGCAGAAATGTTCCGTTACGCCACTGATCTGCGTTCAATGACTCAAGGCAGAGGATCCTTCTCCTCCAGTTTCAGCCATTATGAAGAAGTTCCTGCAATGATTGCTGAAAAAATAATAGCCGAGGCCCAGGCTAATAAAGAATAAGAATAATATTGCCATAAAGAGAATATATTACCATAACGCGTTCCCTCCTTTTTTGAATTTAAGTTTTAATTTAAGGAAAAGCTTAAGATAAGCAAAGTTTCAAGGAGGGGCACTCTATGGTAAGGTCGCGGAAAAAGATTCATGTAGGTCCAACACCCGATCGTGTTGAGGATGTTCATAAGAAAAAGGTTGACAGTCTAATAGAGGATCAACTGCTGGATGATACTATGTATGGTGAAATAATTCCAAGCTTAATGGGTTGGACTTCTTTTGAAGATCAGGAACAAAGGACAAACCGCCTTATTGAGATTTCTGAGGAAATTGCTGCCACTAAGAAAAAAAGGAAACAGTAAGAGGGAGGACAAAATATCCTCCCTTAAGTTTTATATAAAAAACTTGCATTTTTTTCTAGATTTAACTATAATATAATTAAAGGTCAAAGAAGGTCAAAAACTTCCCGTTGAGAGGATGATGCTATGGCAAACCTTTCGGATATTATCGAAGACTTTATAAAAAAAATGTTTGATGACATGCCGGAAGGGATTTTGGAAATACAGCGAAACGAAATGGCAAATTACTTCCAATGTGCCCCTTCTCAGATAAATTACGTCCTCACGACGCGCTTTACCTTAGAACGCGGATATTTTGTTGAAAGCCGCCGTGGTGGCGGAGGATATATTCGGATAAAAAAGCTAAAAATAAGGGAAGGCGAGTTTTTAAAAGAAATCATTGAGTATATAGGTGAATCCATTTCCGGTTCTGAGGCAAAAGCTATTATTGAGAGATTGTGGGAGGAAGAAGTAATAACAGAAAGAGAAATGAGAATTCTATGTGCCGCTATAAATAAATACAATTTGCCGTTAAGTCCTGCAGACCAGGATATGGTCCGCGCACGCATTATGAAAGCTGTAATTACAGCTTTAATGGACCATGAAGCGAGAAAAGGGGGAAATTAATTATGTTGTGTGAAGAGTGTCAAATGAGGCCCGCTACTGTTCATATAACCAAGATAGTCAACAATGAAAAAACTCAAATGCATCTTTGTGAAGAATGTGCAAAGAAAAAGCATATATCATTTTCAACGGGCTTAAGCGGATTTGGTTTTGATGATACAGGTTTTTCCGTAGCAAAACTCCTGTCAAGCTTTTTTGAACCTGCTAGCCAAAGTACCATGGGCATTTCAGATGAATTAAAATGCGATCGCTGTGGTTTGACTTTTCAAGCTTTCTCCGATACAGGTCGCTTTGGTTGCAGCCAGTGTTACAATACCTTTAGGGGTCAGATGGACCCAATGCTGCGCAGAATTCACGGCAAAACCTTTCATGTTGGCAAAGTGCCCAAGAGGACTGGGGGTCAGCTTCGGATAAGACAGGAAATAAACAGGCTAAAGAGGGAATTACAGGAAGCTATAAATGCGGAAGAATATGAACGTGCAGCTGTAATAAGAGACAAAATAAAAGAATTGGAACAGAATAAACATAATAGCTAGGAGATGGTCGGATGGGTATTGAAAGCATAATGGATACTTCCAGGATAAAATGGATTAATTCTCCTGGCCCGGACAGCGACATTGTCATAAGCAGCAGGGTCAGATTTGCTCGCAATTTAAAGAATGTCCCATTCCCCCATCTTCTGTCAGATAGTGAAGCAAAAAAAATAGTAAGTGACGTATATTTGACGTTAAAGGAAAATCCGGTACTTTCCAGACAAATTGAGCTATATAATATGAGTGAACTGACACCGGTTCAAAAGACTATGCTTTCCGAAATGCATCTAATAAGTATGGATCTGTCCAACTCTGAAAAGGGAGCTGTTATAGTTAACCAAGATGAAACTATAAACATAATGATAAATGAAGAAGACCACTTGAGGATACAGGTGATGCTGCCCGGACTTCAGCTAGATGAGGCACTAAAAGAAATTGACAGGATTGACGATCTGCTGGAAGAAAAGCTTGATTTTGCCTTTGATGAAAAAATCGGGTATTTGACTGCATGTCCCACAAATGTAGGCACCGGTATGAGAGCATCTGTAATGATGCATCTACCTGCACTTACAATGATGGATAAAACCGGTCAAATTTTCTCCACCATATCCCAATTGGGACTCGTAGTAAGAGGCATATACGGTGAAGGCTCTCAAGCCAAGGGCAACTTATATCAGATTTCCAATCAGATAACTTTAGGCAAATCAGAAGAAGATATTATACAAAATGTAGTCAGTGTTGCCCGTCAAATAATAATGAGCGAACGCAAAACCAGACAGAATTTATCAGGTGAGGCCAGACTGCGCCTGGAGGACAAAATCCTAAGGTCCTATGGAATACTGACAAATGCCAAACTCGTTTCATCACAGGAAGCTTTGTCTTATATATCTGATGTGAGATTAGGTGTTGACATGGGTATTATTAAGGATTTAAGTCCATCTGTATTAAACGAGTTATTTATCATGACAGGCCCAGCATATATTCAGGAAATGTCCAAAAATGCAACTACTCCAATGGAACGAGATCTCTATAGGGCCAATTTTATAAGAGAAAAAATGCAAAGGTGAGGTGAAATTATGAACGGAAAGTTTACACAGCGTGCTCAAAAAGTGATTGCCTATGCTCAGGAAGAAGCTCGTCGTCTAAATCACAATGTGGTTGGCACTGAACATCTGCTCTTAGGTTTGATAAGAGAAGGTGAAGGTGTAGCGGCCAGAGCTTTGGCCAATCTTGGAATAGATTTACACAAAGTTAGAAGTCAAATAGAGAATATGATAGGAGTAGGTCCCTTTGTAATTCAAGGGCCTATTGGTTACACACCAAGGGCAAAAAGGGTTATGGAGCTTGCCGTGGATGAGTCAAGGAAACTAGGCCATAATTATGTAGGCACAGAACATATTTTACTTGGGCTCATTCGAGAAGGTGAAGGTGTTGCCGCTCAGGTGTTAAATAACTTAGGAATAAGTCTTGAAAAAGCACAAAAAGAGGTATTAAGCCTTTTGGGAGACCCAAAAGGCCAGGGAGGCCCGAAAAAAGCAGCCAATACTCCAACTCTTAATCAATTCGGCCGAGATTTGACAGAACTTGCCTCTGAGGGAAAACTTGATCCTGTAATAGGCCGGGAAAAAGAGATCGAGCGAGTAATACAAGTCCTTTCCAGGCGTACCAAGAACAACCCCTGCCTTATCGGTGAACCCGGTGTAGGTAAAACTGCAGTGGTAGAAGGTCTTGCGCAAAAAATCGTAGAGCAGGATGTGCCAGAGATTTTAAAGGATAAAAGGGTTGTAAGCCTGGACATGGCGTCCCTTGTAGCTGGAACCAAATTCCGCGGTGAATTTGAAGAACGGCTAAAGAAAGTTATGGCTGAGATTAAACAGGCAAGCAACGTAATACTCTTTATCGACGAAATGCATACGATTATAGGAGCCGGTGCAGCAGAGGGAGCAATTGATGCATCTAACATACTAAAACCTGCCCTTGCTAGAGGTGAAATCCAGACAATAGGAGCAACAACCCTTGACGAGTACCGAAAACATGTGGAAAAGGATCCTGCTCTAGAGCGGCGCTTCCAACCCATAACCGTTGATGAACCGACCGTAGAAGATACCATTGCGATTTTAAAAGGCTTAAGGGACAGGTATGAAGCTCATCATAGAGTAAAGATTTCTGATGAAGCACTGGAAGCTGCGGCAAAGCTCTCTCACAGATATATTACCGACAGATTTTTACCGGATAAGGCTATCGATCTCATCGATGAAGCAGCCTCTAGAGTTCGCTTAAAGACCCTTACCACTCCTCCGGAACTGAAAGAAGTGGAAGATGAGCTAGAAGCTATACGCAAGGAAAAAGATGCGGCAATTAAGGCTCAAGAGTTTGAAAAAGCTGCAAGTCTCAGGGATAGAGAGCAGGAGACCAAAGCAAAACTTGAACAATTAAAACAGCGGTGGCAGAAAGACCATAAGTTAGACAACTCTACGGTGACGGAAGAAGATATTGCAGAGATTGTAGCTAGCTGGACAGGTATACCGGTTAAGCGTTTGACCGAAGGAGAGTCTGAACGTCTCCTCAATATGGAAGATATTTTGCACAAGAGGGTTATAGGCCAGGACGAGGCTGTAGCGGCTATAGCGAGGGCTATACGCCGGGCTTATGCAGGCTTGAAAGATCCTTCAAGGCCCATTGGTTCTTTCATCTTTTTGGGGCCCACCGGCGTTGGCAAAACAGAACTTGCTAGAGCTTTGGCCGATGCCATGTTCGGTGACGAAAATGCTATGATAAGACTGGATATGTCAGAATACATGGAAAAATTTGCAGTATCCAGAATGGTGGGTGCACCTCCAGGATATGTAGGCTATGAGGAAGGCGGGGAGCTTACCGAAAAAGTTCGCCGTAGACCATACTCGGTAGTGCTTTTTGACGAAATAGAAAAAGCCCATCCTGATGTATTCAACATTCTTTTACAAATTCTTGAAGACGGCAGATTAACCGACTCCAAAGGTCGAACGGTGGACTTTAGAAATACCGTACTCATAATGACCTCAAATGTAGGCGCAAATCTCATACAAAAGACAAAAGTGCTGGGATTTGAACCGGTTAAAGATGAGGCGAAAGATTATAATGAAATGAAGGATAGAGTTTTAGAAGAGCTAAAGAGGACCTTCAGACCTGAATTTCTAAACCGCATAGATGAAATTATAGTTTTCCACTCCCTCAACGAGGAACACATTCGGGCTATTGTTACACTTATGCTAAATGAGGTCAACAACAGGCTTACTGAAAAGGGAGTATCAATTGAAGTGTCAGATGCAGCCAAAGACTTACTGGCAAAAGAGGGCTTTGATCCCATGTTTGGCGCAAGACCTCTTCGCCGTGTAATTCAAAAGCGCATTGAAGATAGGCTTTCAGAGGAGATCTTGAAAGGCAATATTTCAACGGGCAATGTGGTAGTAGTTGATGTAAAAGATGACGAACTTACATTTACCAACAAAGAACCTGCAGAGGTGCCAGGCACCTAAGTTATTAAGTTATTCCTTTAAGGCAGCAAGGATTTCTTTAGCCTTTGCTGCCTATTTTTCTTAAACTGGAGGGGAAGTTTTGAAAGAAAAAAAACGCTTTGTATGCCAGCAATGCGGTGCAATCGTCCCGAAATGGATGGGGCGGTGCCCGGAATGTAGCAGTTGGAACAGTATTGTAGAGGAAGCGGTTTTGCCGGAAAAAAAGTTTACCCGGGAGTACAAAAGACCGGAGTTGTTGGATAGCATCAATTATTCTGAGGATGAAAGGATTTTGACATCAATTGAAGAACTGGATCGAGTGCTGGGTGGAGGCATAGTTCCAGGAAGTCTTATATTAATTGGCGGTGATCCCGGTATTGGAAAATCTACGCTCATGCTTCAAATCTGCGGCAACTTAAGCCAGAAAAAAAGTGTCCTTTACATTTCGGGTGAGGAATCAGAAAAGCAGATAAAACTTAGGGCAGATAGGCTGAAAATAAAAAGCGGGAACCTGTACATAATGGCAGAAAACAATATGAACCTAATTGAAATGGCCATTAAGGAACTAAGGCCTTCTCTGGCAATTATTGATTCTATACAAACGGTATATTACCCTGAGCTTTCATCGGGCCCCGGTAGTGTCAGCCAAATACGAGAATCTACCGTGAAAAGTTTAAGTATATCTAAAGAAACGGATACGGCCATATTTATTGTGGGACATGTGACTAAGGAAGGGAGTTTGGCAGGGCCTAAGCTGCTTGAACACATGGTGGACACAGTTCTTTATTTTGAAGGTGAGCGATACCACTCTTACAGGCTTTTAAGGTCTGTCAAAAACCGGTTTGGATCTACCAATGAAATAGGAATTTTTGAAATGAAAGATTCAGGCTTAGTTGAGGTAAGCAGTCCGTCCAAGTACTTACTGTCTGGCAAACTTCCCGATACTGCCGGATCTGCAGTAGTATGCATTTTAGAAGGGACCAGACCCCTTTTAGTTGAAGTTCAAGCTTTAGTTTCCAGGTCCGGTTTTAATCTAGCAAGACGCCAGACTTCCGGTATAGATTATAATCGAGCTGCACTTTTAATTGCGGTTTTGGAGAAGAAATTGGGATATATGCTAAGTCAGGAAGACATTTACATAAATGTAGCGGGCGGAATAAAAGTTGAAGAGCCGGGGGCTGATCTTGCAGTTGTAGCAGCCATAGCTTCTAGTTTTAAGAACCGTCCCATATCAGAAGACACAGTCATAATCGGTGAGGTAGGCCTTGCCGGCGAGGTAAGGGCTGTAAGTTATGTAGAAAAGCGAATTCAAGAAGCATATAAGCTAGGATTTTCAAGGGCAATAGTTCCCTACGAAAACACTGTTGATATTTCAAAATCCATTAAAATGAGGATTGAAGGTGTAAAGAATATAAAAGAAGCGGTAGAGGCAAGTATAACATAGTTTAAGCTAAAACTAAAGGGAACGGTTTTCCGTTCCCTTATGTTTATGATAAATTATATATTCCAAGAGTAGAAAGTTTTTCATTTTCGGCGCATAAAATATCCTCTAGATTTAAACCTAAGATATTGCATAAAGCAGCAAGGTAGAAAAGATGATTTCCTATTTCAAGCTCTATTATTTCTCGGCAGTTATCACAAAGCTTTCCTTTGGTATGGGTATCCATATATGAAATCAATTCATAAAGACGAATTTCACTGGGGACTTGCTGTTTTTTTGCATTTATTTGTATACAACCGCAGTTCGTCACGGATTTAGACACAGCACGATTGACCCTTGCAGTAGTTTCCTGGAATTTAGTCAGCACATCAAGAATGCTCTTGTGCCTGATTAAACAATCAGCAACTGTGTCCTGGAACTCATCCCAGCTAAGGCCTTTCACACCTAGATTCCCCCTTGCAATAGTATCTGTCTATATTATAGACGCCTTTTACTGAATTTGTCAAACACATGTGGATATCAATAACTGGAAAGAATCGACATTAAAAATCACCATTGACACCTATTATTGCATATAGTATAATTATAATTTAATTGACAAAAGTCTCAAAATATGTTATTATTTCTACTGAAGCTGATATATT
>ENA-OWPA01000610-OWPA01000610.1-bioreactor-metagenome-genome-assembly--contig:-NODE-610-length-42862-cov-13.130256_pt1 | contig 42862 bp, 31 predicted proteins | sample MGYA00238139_ERZ651803 | MGnify/ENA primary metagenome ERZ651803 (study PRJEB26909, sample SAMN07631231) | bioreactor metagenome | isolation source: Switchgrass digestor | place: USA: Dartmouth... | reverse complement strand
CTTTGGTTATTAAACATTTTACAATGGATTACCATGAGTTTTCTATATATTACGGCATTTTATTTTACAACTTCCCTGGCTTATTTCGCTTATACTTTAAAATTCTATACAAGAGATTTAATACCACTCTGGATTTTAATCATAACATCGACAATATCCGGATGAAACTGGCTTCTTTTATTCCTTTCAAGTTCCCTGAGGGCTTCATCAATGGACAGGGGTTCCCTGTATGGTCTTTTTGAAGTCATTGCATCAAAGGCATCGGCGACAGCTATTATCTGTGGTTCAAGGCCAAGGCTTTCATTGCTCAGACCAAAAGGATATCCTCTGCCGTCAAACCGTTCATGATGAAATGCTATTGCTTTTAATATCCTGTCTGACAATCCTATCGGATAAAGTATTTTATTGCTGATGGCAGGATGTTTCTTGATTTCTTCATACTCTTCCTTTGTAAGAGGCCCCTTCTTCAACAGAATACTGTCACTTATGCCAATCTTGCCTATATCATGCAATATGCCTGCAATGCGCAGATCTTCTATTTGTTCTTTGCTCATACCCATTTCTTCGGCTATTTTAACAGCATATGCCGACACTCTCTGCGAGTGACCCCTTGTGTACTGATCTCTGGCTTCTACAGCTGCAATCAAAGCGTCAATAGTAGCCACGTAATAATCTTTAGACTTGATAAGATGCATTGCATTTTCAATGGCAACGGCAGCAGTATTGCCAATCGAACGGAATAAATCAAATTCTTTGGGTTTAAACCCCTTATCTGAAATAACAAGTAAAAAACCCGGACCCGTAAGGCCGGTTTTCAGCGCCTGAATGTAAGCCGATTCAAAATACGGGATATTAACAATACTTCCCTGGCCTGCCACAAGAAGTTCGGCAAATTGGTTAAAGTCAAGCAATATTCCGTCTTTGCCTTTACTGAAAGAACATAATTTGCGATTAATCCTCAAAAAATATTTCAATATGTCAGGTTTTGAGAAATATTTCCCGGAATACTCCTCAATTCGATAACACTTTTCCTTTTTATCTTCCTTAAGATACATTGCACCGTAAAAACCCAATGCCTCTGTCAATGTATTTACACAGATTTTATATATATCGGGCAGTTCCACCGCCGAAGCAATTTTTTGGCTGAAATTGTTCATTATTTCAAGCCTTCGGTTGTTTTCCACAAGTATGTTTTCCATACGCTTCTGCTCAGTTACATCCCTTATGATTGCCTGCAAACTTATACCTTGCGGGGATTCCAGCACCGGCGTGAATTTTATCTCGGCCTGGATAAATGAACCGTCCTTCTTTCTTAACGGAATTTGCATTAACTGCTCGCCTCTTACTTCAACTGTTTGCCTGAGTTTTTCGTAATTAAATGCATAAGCATAGCTTTCTTCAACAATATATTGAAAAGGCCTTCCTTCGATTTCATGGCGCCTGAACTTTAAGATATCCCTGCATGCACGGTTTGCATAAGTTATGTTTCCATGGCTGTCAAGTGTGAGAACAATATCCGGAATGTTAATCACAAGGGAGTGGTATCGTTGCTCCGATTCATTAAGCTTTTCCATCAAAGCCTGTAATTGGGCATAGGATGCATCCAGTTGTTCATAAGCATCTTTCAGCCTGCTGTCAATCTGATTGGTTTCTTTAATTTGATCATTGAGCTCTTTGACCTGCCTGCGAATGTCCATTGATATTTCATGGATAGCCCGGTTAATATCGGATACAACCGGAAATGATGTTTTTATTTCGCTCTCCATCAGTTCTTTGTCGTTATTGATGTTATTAATCAGCTCAAGGGATCTGTTAAGTTCTTTGAATAAACTGTCATACCTTATTGTTAAAAAAACTACGAAAATCAAAGATGTTATGGATAATGCCAGAAGTATGTTGCATGTTAAGGGCGTGAAAAAAGTGAAATGTAAATTTTCATTTAAATAAGAGAAGACAAACCATAGAATAATAAAAATAAAGAAAAAAGCAATAAAACATGTAATACGCAAGTTGCCCTTTTTATTTTTGTCCATAAGCTTTAACCACCTGATATAATCTAATTAATCGTCCAAATGTATTATCGGTCTTTTTCGGTGATTTCAAAACATTTTAACAAATTTTATTGCTTAAAACAGGACAAATATATTAAAATTTCATAAATTGCGTTGAACAGGGAAAAGAGAAAATGCAACGTGATGAATTAATAAGCAATTCATAAGATATGTATCGTGCACCTGCCGTCGACATACAACTACGAACGGTACCTTGGTAAAGAGCTCGGACTAGGCACCCTCGCGGCACATCCAGCTAACTGCTTACCGCTGCTTCCTTCCGGACCTGACGGGGTTCACAGCCTTGAATTGCGCAAGACCCAATCTTCATCGCCCTTCAATCAGGGCCCTGATTTCACAGTTATATGCCTCGGGCAGGAATTCAACCCTGCTATAGCGGGTTGCAGGTACAGGGCACCGCTACCTCCCCGTCTAGCACGATATTCTAATTATACTGGAACAGGAACCATCTTTCAAGAGGTTAGTATTGGATATATGTTTGCAAAAAATAATGCAAAGTACCATATATACCATAATCATGATACAATAGACAATAAGCACTGTTATTCAAACGTTAAAACAAAGGAGTGAATGGGATGCCGGACATATCAATGCAGGATAGAAAATGGCTTGACTCGGTATGGGAAAACATATCGGTCAAGATGAGCAGAGTTGCTGATAATACAGGCGATATAATACCTTATACAACAATCGGCGGCAGGTTCAACGACAAGTTTGAAGAAGATCCGACCTGGTGGACCAATGGCTTCTGGCCCGGAATAATGTGGCTTATGTATATGGGAACAAAAGACGGAAAATACCGGGAAAAAGCAGAAAAAGCAGAACTTCGCCTGGATAAGGTACTTTTCGGACTTGACGGAAGTTTTGAAGGACTGCATCATGATGTCGGCTTTATGTGGCTTTTATCAAGCGTCGCAAACTACAGGATCACAGGCAATTCAAAATCCAGGATCAGAGGATTAATAGCTGCAAATTATTTGGCTTCACGTTTTAACATAAACGGTGGTTTTATCACCGCCTGGAACGGTAAAGAGCGCGAGGGATGGTCCATAATAGATACCATGATGAATCTCCCTCTGTTATACTGGGCCTCGGAAGAAACAGGTTACAGCCGGTTCCGCAGGATTGCAGAAGCTCATGCCGATAAAACTGCCGAAAATGTAATCCGTCCTGACGGCTCTGTGATTCATATTATAGAATATGATGTGGATACAGGTGATGTTGTTAAAACTTATGGCGGCCAGGGTTATGATACCGGTTCTTCATGGTCAAGGGGTCAAAGCTGGGCAATTTACGGCTTTGCATTATCTTACCTGCATACCGGAAAAACACTCTATCTGGATACAGCCAAAAAAGTAGCCCATTATTTTATTTCCTGCATCCAGGACAGCTTCATCCCAACCGTAGATTTCAGAAGTCCCGATACGCCGGTATATATTGATACTACAGCCGGTGCAATTGCCGCCGGCGGAATGATTGAAATTGCCAGACACGTACCAGTTTATGAAAAGAAACTGTATTTAAACAGCGCGCTAAAAATTCTTAAGTCGCTGGAAAAAGAGCAATGTGACTGGACAGACAAAACAGACTCCATTTTGCAAAACGGCTCAGAATCGTATAACAAAGGGATACATAAAAGTATCATTTACGGTGATTTCTATTTTATAGAAGCCATCCTGAAACTGAGAGAAACTGGTATCTGCCTGTGGTAATTATAATAAAGAGAGCCAAAAGGCTCTCTTTCTACTGTTCCATATGCTTTCCTAAAAAAGTTGCGGCCGATTGTGCCAGTTTTGTCTCAACATCACCCATCTTGGCATTGGGATCTGTTGATAAAACTATTACAGCTCCGATAGGATCACCTTCTGAAATTATCGGCGTAATAACTTGGGATGTATATTTGTCACTGGATTCATCACTTAAAATTGTAACTTTCGCAGAATCTGCAGAAGGTGCTACAAATGTGGTTTTTGACTCTATAATTTTTTCAAGTTCACTGCTCAGCGGTTTTTCAAGGAATTCCTTTTTTGATGCACCCGATACGGCAATAATGGAATCTCTGTCGGCAACACATATAATATGCCCACTTGTGTTATGCAAAGATTCAGCATATTCTGTTGCAAAATCACCTAATTCACCAATGGGGGAATATTTCTTTAAAATAACTTCACCTTCACGGTCGGTAAATATTTCTAATGGATCGCCTTCACGAATTCTCAAAGTCCGTCTGATTTCCTTGGGAATAACCACACGTCCTAAATCGTCAATTCTTCTAACGATGCCTGTCGCCTTCAAGGTCTATGCCTCCTTTCAATCTATAGAAATCTTACGTTCTTATTATGATTTGATCCTGTTGTTTTTATGCAAATATACCAAATATAAAAGACTTGGACCAAATGGTGGCTTTAATAGAAAGATCTTTTAATTGAAAGAGGATACGACAGGTTTATCTTTCAAAGGCTTTCTTGGTTATCCTGCTGAGATTTTTTTCATTCTTTACAAGGTTAAAGGCGGGATCATTTAACCATTCTTTTACAACATTCTGATAATATTCGTTAAGTTTATTGGCTTTCAATTCACTTCTGGCGAGTTCCTTTTTATCCTGAAATGTGCTTCTGTCTTCCAGCCTCATGATATGATATCCAAATTGGGTTTTAACAATTCCAGTATCTCCAATTCTGGCATTGAACGCCCACTCTTTAAACTCTGCGGCATATGGTTCGGAATATTTAAAGGTATAAACCCCGCCATTGTTTTTAGAGCCCGGGTCATCAGAATACTCCCTGACCAGCGCCGGCATGTCTTCACCATTCCTAATTCTTTCCAGAAGTTCTTCTGCCAGGTTCTTTTTCTGGATTTTCTGGTCGTCACTCATATTCTCTTCAACTGATATTAAAATATGACACACTGTTACATCATCAAGGTTTTTTCTGTTATCGAAATAGTATTTTTGAACTTCTTCATCCGAAACAGTTACAGCATCGCTGTTTTTTTGCATAAAATCATAGGAAAACCGGCTAACAAGCTGTGATTTCATCATCATGTCCTTAAACTGGGAAAGGGTTATTCCTATTTCATTTGTAACATAATTCCTGTTTTTGTCGTTTTCCAGCCAGCTGTTCAAATATTGATTGATTTCCTTGCGCTCTGAATCCGAAAGCTTGAATTTTGCCTGTTCTGCCTTGATTATTTGAACTTTGAATTCCTTTGCGTTTTCCAGGGCCTGATTCATAACAATTACTATGGGATCCTCCCCGTCAACTGCAGTTTCCCAAAGCTCTTTTTTTTCCTCATCACTGGTTACACCCGCTTCAGATTCGGTTACCTGTTTTTGGGCGCGAAGAAAAAAAACATATTCATAATTTTTTATTTTTTTACCTCCAACCTTGGCAACATAACTTCGTGAATCTATTACACAATAGGCAATCCCTGCTGCAATTACCACTGCAGTAAGTATTAAGGCCATTATTTTTCTCATATTTTAATCCACCTTTTGTGGCTTAAATATCTTAGATTTTGCTCAGATACCATAATTATAATCAATTATTCCTCCAACTGCAATTTATGAACGCCCTGTAACAGAATCTTAATATTGCCAAGAACCTCAGAAGGATTGAGTCCGTTTACCCTGTACGACAGGTAAGGTGTTTTGCCCGCTGAGAACATGAGCCTTCCTTTCTGCTCCTGCATAAGTTTTGACAGCAGTGGCAGCGGGAGTGCGGCTTGCTCCCTGAAATACAGCAGCACCATATCCCCTTTTTGCTTGATAATGCTAAATCCGCATCTTGCTGCAAGTTTCCTTACCAGGATCACCTTTATAAGGTTCGCTGCTTCGGCTGGAACATCACCATATCTGTCTATAAGTTCATCGTATACGTCCATAGCTTCTTCTTCAGTTTCCACTGCAGCTATTGTTTTATACATATCAAGCCTTGCCTGCTCATCGGGTATATAGTTTGAGTCCAGGTAAGCATGTACTTTTATGTCAACATTTACTTCAACATTATCGTCAGGTACCGATTCGCCCTTTAATTCCTTTATTGTTTCCTCCAGAAGCTTTACATAAGTGTCATAACCCACAGCTTCCATGTGGCCGTGCTGTTCGGGCCCCAAAAGGTTTCCTGCACCTCTTATCTGCAAATCCCGCATGGCTATTTTAAAGCCCGATCCAAATTCGGTAAACTCACGGATGGCTTTCAGCCTTTTTTCCGCAATTTCATTAAGTACTTTATCCTTTTTATACATCAGATATGCATAAGCCAGCTTGTTTGAACGCCCCACTCTGCCTCTTAGCTGGTACAGCTGGGCAAGCCCAAGCCTGTCTGCATCCTCCACAATTATGGTATTTACATTGGGCATATCTATTCCTGACTCTATAATTGTGGTACAGACCAATACATCAAATTCCCTGTTTATAAACGAAGTGATTATTTTTTCCAGTTGTCTTTCACTCATTTGACCGTGAGCATAACCCACACGTACCGGATGGAGCATTTCCTGCAATTTTGCCGCCTTTGTCTGGATTCCTTTAACACGGTTAAACAGGTAAAACACCTGGCCGTCCCGTGCAACTTCCCTCCTGACTGCATCAGCAATCACATCCTCATTATATTCAAGTACGTAAGTCTGAACCGGGTACCTGTGCTCGGGAGGTTGTTCAATTGTGCTTATATCCCTGATACCCGTAAGGGACATGTGCAGAGTTCTGGGGATGGGTGTGGCAGACAAAGTCAGAATATCCACCTTCGGATACAGGCTTTTTATTTTCTCTTTTTGCTCCACACCAAATCGCTGCTCTTCATCTATAATTAAAAGGCCAAGATCCTTAAAGCGTATTTCCTTGTTTAAAAGTTTATGGGTGCCGACTATCAGATCAATACGGCCTGTTTTCAGGTCCCTGATGATTTTCTTTACTTCACTGTCGGTCCGGAAACGGCTTAACATTTCAACAGTGATTGGGAATTGTGCAAAACGCTTTTTAAAATTTTCATAATGCTGTGCGGCCAGAACGGTTGTAGGAACCAGAAAAGCCGACTGTTTTCCGTCCATCGCCGCTTTAAAAACCGCGCGCAATGCAACTTCTGTCTTTCCATAGCCCACGTCGCCGCAAAGCAGGCGGTCCATAGGTTTTTTCGACTCCATGTCTGCCTTAATTTCTTCGGTGCATCTTAGCTGATCCCTTGTCTCCTCCCACTCGAAAGCCTCTTCAAATTGCTTTTGCCAGACAGTATCGGGTGAAAAAGCATGGCCTTCCATTGCAGCACGCTCGGCTTCAAGGCGGATCAAACCCTCTGCAAGTTGCTTCAGCGATTCTTTTACTTTCTTCTTTTGCTTTGTCCATTCTGCTCCGCCGAGTTTGTTTATTTTAGGATTTTTTCCTTCTGTGCCTATATATTTTTGAATCAAATCCATCTGCGTTGTGGGGATATATAATAACCCGCCATCGCGGTATTCAATCTTCAGATACTCATTCTTCGTCCCGCCCACGGTAAGGGATTCAATTCCCCTGTAAATACCTATTCCATGAGTCTGGTGAACTACGAAATCCCCAACCTCCAGGTCGGTGAATATCTTTATTTTCTTTCCGCTGCGAAACTGGGGGCTTACTCTTGCCTTTTTTTCTGCAATAATATCGCTTTCACATAATACAGCCCATTTAATATCAGGGTATATGAAACCATTTCTCAAATGGCCTGTCTTTATCACAACACAGGGCAGGTCACTGTCAGGATATTCCGAATGAACCCTGATGCTATCCTCTTCCAGTATACTTTTCAGCCCTTCTTTCCTTTGTTCTGATAAAGCCTGTATTGTTACCTGATACCCTTTGTCAAGCCAGGACTTTATGTCCTTTTTTAGTTCTTCCAGGCGGCCGCCGTACGGTTCTATATTATTTCCACGAAGAGAGTATTGTCTTTTAACATCTGTAAGTGCTTCACCATCATCAAGACTGTTAAGATACACAGTCTGAAGGCGGGCAAGTTTTTTCGGCAGATCTTCAGGATCCAGGTACATTGAATATGAACCCGGCAAAATCATACCTTTTTCCAAAAGGATATCACATTGCCTGTGGTGTTCTTCAATAACATTTGCAAGCCGTTGTTTTAATCTTGCCACATCTTCAATAAACAGTACTTCGTCTTTACCCGCATACTGAAGAATGGTATGTCTCTCGTTGTAAAAATACGGAATGAACTTGTCTATACCTGCAAAGTATTCAGAATTTCTCAGTTTTTCAATATAGAAGCCGAAATTTTTGCTAAGCAGGCTGACAAGCTCTTTATCCCCGGATTGGGCCATTATTCTTGAAAGTTCGGACTGAACCCTGTCAGCTATAGCTGTGGCCTGCTCTTTTGTGAAGATAAACTCTTTTGCCGGAAGCACATCAAATTGCGTGATGCTCTCAACAGATCTTTGAGTTTCGGGATCAAAAACACGCATTGAATCAATTTCAACATCAAACAGTTCAACCCTGACAGGGCTTTGCATCTGTACAGGAAATATGTCTATAATGCCGCCCCTTACTGCAAACTGTCCCGGCCCCTGCACCTCTTCTTCGCGTTCATAGCCCATTCTTACCAGCACGGAAACAAGCTGATCCAGTTCCACTGCATCACCTGTTTTAAAGGACAGCCTGTAAGAAGTGAAATCTTCAGGAGGCATAAAAATGTCAAGCAATGACTCGCATGACAGCACAACAATATCATAATCCTTTCTGAGAATGCGATCGAGGATTTCTATTCTCTGATGCGCCTGATCATTGCTTTTGGCTTCCACATCGTAAAGCATTTTTTCCCTGAAAGGGAAGTACAGCACCTTTCCATCGGACATGCCTTCAAAACTCCGGAATGCATTTCGTGCCTGCAAATCGTTGGCGGCAATATAGAAAATTTTCCTGTCTGTCCGGGTGACAGCTGAATAAACCATGTGATGCCTCTGGGTGTCCATAAGGCCATTGATTGAAATACTGAAACCCTGTGAGATATCTGTTTTTATTTCACGAAACTTGTCCCAGTTATTAAATCTGCCGTTGTTCATCAGACATAACCTCAAGCTTTTGTTATTTCCCATTAAACTTACTCATCGCCATGTCAATTCCATTAACTATTATTTCCTGAACTGACAAGGCAACTTTTTTTATGGTTTCATCCATTACCTGCTGCTCGTCATTGCTCAACCTGCCCAAAACGAACGACACTAAATCCTGCGGAGGTTCAGGCTTGCCTATGCCGATTCTTATACGGGGAAACTCTTCTGATCTTAACTGGTACAGTATGGATCTCATACCATTATGGGTGCCGGCGCTTCCCCTCGGACGAATGCGAATTGCTCCCAAATCAAGATCTATATCGTCATATATTACCACAAGTCTGTTCAGATCCAACCTGTAATAATCAACTATTTCCCGCAGCGATTCACCGCTGTTGTTCATATATGTCTGCGGTTTTACGAGCAGAACTTTTTCACCCTCAATAAGACCTTCGCCTATGAGGGCTTTAAATTTTATTTTAGTAACGGGTATGCGATAAAGCAAGGATATATAATCAACGCATTCAAAGCCGATATTATGCCTGGTTCTTTCATATTGCCTTCCCGGATTGCCGAGGCCTGCGAAAACAAACATCAAACATCCCCCTTATACTATTTGAAGTATACCACAGCTTATTATTTTTGTAACTCACATAAAAAATCAACGGGTGGAAAAAATAACCCGTTGATTTTTATTTTATATCAAAGTTTGATTGTTTAAATATAGAAATTATTGTTGTGTAAACAGGGTTGATATGGAAATATCACCATAAATTCTTTCTATGGCCTCTGCAAATACATCGGCAACCGAAAGAACGGTAATTTTGTCTATTCTTTTTTCTTTAGGCAGTGGTACGGTGTTAAGTGTAACCAGTTCCTTTATGGGTGAATTTTTAATACGCTCAATAGCCGGCCCTGACAATACCCCGTGGGTACAGCAGGCGTAAACTTCCTTCGCACCTATATCTGCCAATGCATTGGCAGCATTTACTATTGTACCTGCGGTATCTATTATATCATCAACGAGTATTGCCAGCTTACCCCGCACATCACCGATGATATTCATAATCTCACAAACATTGGCTTTCGGACGGCGTTTATCAATAATTGCCAAAGGAGCCTCAATTTTTTCGGCAAACTTTCTGGAGCGTGAAACACTGCCTATATCCGGCGAAACAACAACTATATCTTCGCTGTTGTTGAACTTCTCCTGAATATATTTTGCAAGGATTGGTGCCCCCAGAAGATGATCAAGAGGAATATCAAAGAACCCCTGAAGTTGGGTAGCATGCAAATCCATTGTTAAAACCCTGTCAGCCCCGGCAGTGGTTATAAGATTGGCCACCAGTTTGGCGGAAATAGGGTCTCTCGCTTTTGCTTTCCTGTCCTGCCTGGCGTAGCCGAAGTAAGGCATAACTGCAGTAATACGGCCCGCTGAAGCTCTTCGCAATGCATCTATGAGGATCAACAGTTCAACCAGATTATCATTCACCGGTGTGCATGTCGACTGGATAATGAAAACATCCGACCCTCTTACAACTTCGTTAATGCTGATTGCTATTTCACCATCGCTGAAACGGCCTACATTTGAAGCACCAAGAGGCAAACCGATTTTTGCCGCGATTTCTTCCGCAAGTTCTATGTTTGAGTTGCCTGCAAAAATTTTTATGTCCTTTCCGTGTATGTTCATTTTAAAACAACCTCCGTAAAATTACTCCTCAGTTTTTTTTACTCGCAACCTTCCTTTTCGGATTACCCAGTCTTTAATGTTTGTCTGGCGGCTTCTTGCAATTGCAAGGGAATATTCGGGCACCTCTTCGGTTATTGTTGACCCTGCCGCTATGTAGGAATTGGGTTTTACCTCCACCGGTGAAACCAGGTTTACATTGCAGCCGATAAAACTGTTATCCCCCACAATTGTTTTATGTTTCTTCTGTCCATCGTAATTAACCGTAACAACACCACAGCCTATATTTACATTTTCTCCGATTTCTGCATCACCTATATAAGTCAAATGCGAAATTTTTGTGTCATTGCCTATTACAGACTTCTTCACCTCTACAAAGTCACCAATCTTAACATTCTTCCCTATCTGGCTGCCGGGTCGGAGATATGCAAACGGACCAACCTTGGTATGATCATCAATCATGCTTTCAATTGTCACTGAATTCATTACAGTAACATCATTTCCAACAATGGTGTCGGTAATTTTTGAGTTGGGACCTATTATACAGTTTTGACCTATTTTTGTATTTCCCTCGAGAATCGTTGAAGGATATACTATTGTATCCCTCCCGATGCTGACGTTGTATTCAACAATGCAACTGTCCGGATTAAGAAATGTAACTCCGTTCCGCATATGTTCCTCAATTATACGCCTGTTCAGAACCTTCTGGGCCAGTGAAAGCTGAACCCGATCGTTGATTCCCATCATTTCATCGGCATCGCTTAACGTGGTTGTGCCCACTTTTCCGCCATTATTAAGGATTATTGCCAATGTATCGGGTAAGTAATATTCGTTTTGATTATTATTATTTGATAAACTGTCTAAAGCTTTAAGCAGACTGTCTATATCATAACAATAAATACCTGAGTTAATTTCTCTGATTTGAAGCTGTTCTGAAGTGGCATCCCGGTGCTCAACAATTCCGGTTACATTTCCAGACCTGTCTCTGAGTATTCTGCCATAACCTTTGGGATTATCAAAAACCGCTGTTAAAACAGTCATTGCTCTTTTATTTTCGGTATGTTCCTGAATAATTTGGCTTATTGTATTTGAAGTAATCAGAGGAGTATCCCCGCATAAGATCAGGCAATTGCCTTTTTTTCCCTGAAGCAGAGGCTTTACTTGCATAACTGCATGTCCCGTGCCTAACTGCTCTTTCTGAGTAACAAATTCAACATTTTCCTTTATACAGGCTTTGACCTGATCCTCCTGATATCCTGTAACTACTATAATATTTTCTATTCCTGAATTTTTGACTGCATCTATAACCCAGTTAACCATAGGTCTTCCGCACAGTTCATGTGTAACCTTGGCCCTGTCGGACTTCATCCGGGTACCTGCTCCTGCAGCCAATATAACAGCATAAATTGCTTCCATATGGATATTACTCCTTCCGGTAAAACATAAACTCGAACAAAAGCAATTGCTAAACAATGAAAAACTGCCTGACGATATCAGCACATTACAACATAAACATTCTCTCATGTTTATTGTATTTTTTCAACATACAAAATAGACAAAAGTACCCTGGGTTTTTTACTTATACACAGCATAATGAAGTGCGAATTTAAAGACCTTCCGTGTAAAGAAAAAACATCCGAAAAAACAGAAACCCGCCACCGTCAGCAGGTGGGGGCATATTTGAGACATGTTACATAAAAAAATACAGGCACTTATAAATATATAAGTGCCTCTTTTACCTATATTATTCTCCTTTATCTTCTGTCTCAGAATTGTTTGCTCCTGTTTCTTCTTCTACCAGCATGGTTTGATACTTTTCAAGGATTGCAGACTGAATGCTGGCACGTGCTTCTGAATGGATGGGATGAGCAATATCCCTGAATTCTCCGCTGGGTGTCTTTCTGCTGGGCATCGCAATGAAAAGCCCATTCTGGCTTTCGATAATCTTGATATCGTGAACCACAAATGCATTGTCAAATGTAACCGACACAACAGCTTTCATTTTTCCTTCCGAATCAATCCTTCTAATTCGGATATCCGTAATTTCCATTTCTGTACCACCTTCCGTATCCTAGTGTTGTGGTTGGGAAATTGCACATATTTATCTATGTATTTCCCGTTTATATGTATTATTCGCCACAAATTAAATAAATCCTTCTTTTTTTAAGAAAATAATTAAAAAATTTTTCTTAATTTTCCTAATTTATTGATCAATTGCTTTGTGTAAAAATATTTTATGATTTGCATATAATGTATATGGATTAAAGAAATAAAGGAAAACCCGATTGGAGTATCCTTTTTTTATATTTAAAAGGAGACTGATAAAGTGAAATATTGCTATATTGTGAATAGCCCATATGTATAGTATAATTAACCTTGGTCTTTGTTCCCCGTTAAAGTGTTATAAAGGCTGATTCGGGTTATAATTAATACAGAAATTATATTGGAATTAACCTCCTCTAGATAAATATTTGAGGTGTTACTATGAGCAATCTTTTGCAGAATTTATCGGGTACAACCGTTCATATGGTTGGTATAGGCGGCATAAGCATGAGCGGCCTGAGTGAGATTTTACTAAGTATGGGTGTGCGAGTTACCGGCTCTGATGTTAAAAATTCACCTAATATCGAAAGACTGAGACTGAAAAATGTTCCTGTCTTTTTAAAACAGGAACCTTCCAATATCACAAATCAAAATCTTGTTGTATATACAGCGGCAATGCCGATTGATCATCCCGAGCTTGAAGCTGCCAGGAAAAAAGGCATTCCTGTAATCGACAGGGCCACATTATTAGGAGAAATAATGCAGATGTACGGGAAAAGCATCGCTGTTTCGGGAACGCACGGAAAAACAACAACTACTTCGATGATTTCCTACTGTTTAATGGAGGCGGATAAAGATCCAACTGTTCATATAGGCGGGATTTTCGATGCTATTGGAGGTACTACCAGAATCGGGAATTCGGATTTCTTTGTTACCGAAGCCTGCGAATATAAGGACAGTTTCCTGAAACTGAACCCTTACATGGGTATCATTCTTAATATAGAACCCGACCACCTGGATTATTTCCACGATATTGATCAGATATCCGACTCTTTTTTGAATTTTGCATCCCGTATTCCCCCTGACGGAATTGTTATAGGAAATGCGGATAATGAGCGTGTTCTTCGTATTCTTCAACAACTGAAATGTAAAACCGTAACTTATGGCCTGACTTCTCCAAACGCTTTCTGGACAGCCAGAAATATTACTTTTGATGAGAATGGCTTCCCGTCTTTTCGCGTGGTTTGCGGGAAGAAAAGCATTTTGCGTATGAAGCTGAGTATTCCGGGCATTCATAATGTAAGCAACAGCCTGGCATGTTTTGCTGCCTGCAGCGCATTGAACGTTCCAACTGAAATTATTAAAAACAGCTTGAGAAAATTTAAGGGAACACATCGCCGTTTTGAGCACAAAGGGACGGTTGACGGAATAAAAGTTGTTGATGATTATGCCCATCATCCGACAGAAGTTATTGCTACCCTGAAGTCCGCAAGAAGCTGTACAAGGGGCAAGGTATTATGCGTGTTCCAGCCTCATACCTTTACGCGGACAAAAGAACTGTTGAATGAATTTGCAAAAGCATTTACCCTTGCAGACAAGGTATATGTAACAGATATTTATGCGGCAAGGGAAAATGACGACGGCCTTATACACTCATCCGATCTTGTAAACAAAATTAATGAGCATTTCAGCAATGCGGTTTATGTTTCTTCCTTTGAGGGGGTTGTCGACTCCCTTATTCATGACTCATCGGCAGGAGATTTGGTTCTAACCATGGGAGCCGGTGATGTAGACAAAGTTGGTGAAATGTTTCTTGCCGAAAAAAAAATTAGAGCTGTTGGATAGAACCTTACTGGAACCAGTAAGGTTCTTTTTATCCTGTCTTACGCCACAGTTTTGCCACAAGCACCGTCATATCGTCACCAATGTTTTCATTATCCCCGCATGCCTTTTTAAGCAGATTATCAGCCATTTCCTGCGGATTCAGCGTATTTTTCTCATTGATCACTTTATCAAGAAATTTGTCCCCCAACCCTTCGCTCAGTTTCTCATAAACCCCATCTGTCATCATAATTATAAATTCGCCGTCGGATAATTTCCTTTTTTCGCACATGACCGAGCTTTCCCGGTGCAGTCCTGCGGGCAGGTTATTTATCTGTATATAGTCCATATTATTTCCGCTTACAATTAAGCTTGGCATCGCGCCCATTTTGAAAAACTCTGTCTCTCCGGTGTATAAATCTATTGAAGCTATGTCCATTGTTGCATATTTTTCGGAGTTTTTAACTGAAATCAGCATATTCACAAGATTCAGCGACAATCTGATTGAAACACCGCAATTAAGAAGCTGTTCAAATAAACCGATAGCAGTTTCGCTCAGCTTGTTTGCTTCCCTTCCGCTTCCCATTCCGTCACTTAACGCCACAACATACTTGCCTTCCTCTGTTTTCAGGAAAGAAAAGGAATCCCCCGAAATGCTTGCTTTACTCTTTTTTGCTTTAGAAATACCTGTGATAACCCCAAGGTTTTCTTTTTCCCTAAGCGATAAAACACATTGCTCCCTTCCCCGGTTTTTGCAGTCATCCTCGTCCATAACCATGTTAACGCCCAATACTTTGGTCACTGCACTTTCTATCAGCTTACGGCATAACTTTTGTCCTTTGCAGCAGTCAAGCCAGATTAGCGCATGAAACCTGCCGTTGTTGCCTCTTTTTACTTCTGCCTTTGTTACAGGAAAATCGTTCCTTTTCAGCAATGCTTCAATGTTTTTCTCTTCTTCACTGAAGAATTTTACATTGCTCAGCACTTCTCCTGAAAGTTTGGTTAGTACCTCGGACACGCAGTAAATCTGTTCAGGTATTACACTGCGGCTTTCATGTAAAATTTTCTGCCATACCCTGTCCACGCGCTTTATTTCAATTATCCTTGACAATACATCCAGAACCATGCCGGATTTTACGCAAAACAGGGTCAGTTCACGCTCGGCTTCACCAATTGAATCAGTCTGGTCTGTCTGCATTGACTCTATTAGATTGCACATAACTTTGTATGTGTAAAACAGCCGCATTTCCCAGCATACATTGGATTTGTTGCACGAACTGCACACCTTTTGCGTAAGGTGATCTATTATTGAATTGCAGACGTCTTCGCTGCCCGGCTCATATTCTCCTAACTGGCGTTCAAGTGTATTGCCGAGTTTATACAGTGCTTTTGACATATCACAGATTTTTTCGGATACAAAATGCTGTATCCTTTCAATTTTTTCGGATTCACAGCATGTATGTTCTATCCTGTTTTTTATCATCATCACCTTCCCGGCTTTCAGATCGGGAATGAACATAAACAGAATGGGTGGAATTATGGCATCAAAATAATTCATTGGCAAACCAGGTGACAAAATGATGAAGAGAAATTGTACCAGGAAGAAAACACTTCCTGCCGCCACTTTTGAGTTGTAAAGCATCCCTGCTGCCATCCCGGATACGGCATATATGCCGGCAAGGGATATAAATGAATCTGAAAAACCCGCCGATAACGCAAGTCCGGCCATGCAGCCCGCACAGGCACCAAAACCGGGACCTAAGTGCCTGGTGAGCATTAGCAGGCTAATCCCCGCTATTATCCTGTCAACGTGAAACCATGTTATTTTAATTCCGGATATACCAAGCAGGAAAGCACTGCCAAGCACCAAAGCGCCGAAGTATCCTGTATTATTATGTTCACCGGAGCCATCTGACTCCTGCCCGTGAATTGTCGTGGCGAAAACCACTGTAAGGATACACGAAAGAACTACTTCCATTGTAACTATGAGAAGGGATTCCAATATCTGTTTATTTACAATAAAAATGAATATACCCGTAATTACTGTGGCAACTGAAACCAACAGCGAATTTTTGAGGTAACTTGTTTCAGTTTCGTTGCGTATGAAAATTTTTCTTATCCATTCATAAAGCAGAATGACCGCTGTTTGCTTCAATGCCGAAAACAGATCTCCCCGTATGACATTCCACAAAAAAATAAGGCCCGTCATCAGTACTTTAGCTGTTGTGCCACCCGAATAAGCTGCATAGAATGAAGGGCCGAATGGTTTAAGGATACCCAAAAGCGTACCCTGTGATATAATCCCGCAAAAAACAGACATTAATATATCTGATGTAGATGCAAGCTTAAGCCTGTTCAATGATGCAAATGCCTTCCTGCCCGCAACTGAGATGCCACGGCTGTACACTGATGTACCTTTCATGAAAAACGACCTCCCGGTTTTATCATTAGTAGGACTGTATAATAGATTATACAGATTACTAATGTCTTTCGGTGTCGTTTTACAGTTTTTCCCGGAAATTTCCAAGTCTTATCTTTCTTCGGGGAGTATACCGAGATTTACAGCAACGTTATCATATGCATCAACTATGCACCTGAAACCCGACCAGTTCTTACAGGTATTGCATGATATGCCCTCATCCTCATACAACCCCATGACATTGCTGTAATTGTACCTTCTCTGCTGATATTGGCTGCAGTTTTCTCCTACCAGTTTGAGCTCATCAGGCAAGATAGAATCACTCAATGAAATCCCCTCCCACAATTAAGCATTCTTCCTGAAGTATGCCCACAGCAGGGAAAAAATATGTGCCGCCTCAAAGGAAATAAACATTTGCCGCCTATAACCGCTTAAGTTTTGCGAAAGATGCCATCAGTCTTTTCATGCCATATGCATCAAAGTTTATTTCAAGCTTGTAATCCGACCCCTCGGGTTCTTTTTTTACTACGGTACCTTCACCGAATTTTTTATGTAAAACACGGGCGCCAACTTCAATATCAAACGGCTCAATTTCCTGGGCTTGCGTAAATGAAGCAGTACGCTGTTTCCACATATTGGATTCGGTAGCCTGATTAGTCAGCCGGTATCCGCTGTTATTATTATATGACCTGCTTTCGGGATAATCCAGTAAATCCGGAGGGATTTCATCAATAAACCTTGAATGTCTTGTATATGTTGTATTTCCGAACAGCATTCTTGATTTTGCATATGTCAGATACAGCTTTTCCCTTGCTCTTGTAATTCCTACATAACAAAGCCGGCGTTCCTCTTCCATCTCGCTTTCCGAGCCAATGGACCGAATGCTTGGGAACAAGCCTTCCTCCATTCCGGTAAGAAATACCACCGGGTATTCAAGGCCTTTGGCACTATGCATTGTTAGAAGAACAACCCTGTCGTCCTCTTCTTTAAGGTCATCTACATCGGCTACAAGGGAAATATGCGCCAGGAAGTCTTCAAGAGAAGGATTCTCCTCTTCACTGTTGTTGGCAAATTCCACCGCAACCGATTGAAATTCCCTGATATTTTCAATACGTGTCCTGGCTTCGTCAGTTCCTTCCAGTTGCAGTTCCTGGATAATACCGCTTTCTTCAATAACTGTTTTAATCCATTCAACAAGATTTGTATAAGAGAGCATTGTCCTAAATCTTGCCAGGGCTTCTGTGAAAGCTTTCAGTTTCTCTGCAGCGCGGGAAAGCTCCGGGAAATATTCTGCCCGTGTGATTATTGAATATACGCTTACACCATTGCTTACAGCCAGTTGTTCGGCTTTATCGAGCGTGACCTTGCCAATCCCCCTTTTTGGCACGTTAATGATCCTTTTCAGGCTTATATCATCATTCGGGTTCTGTATAACCCTGAGGTATGCGACAATATCCTTGATTTCCTTGCGATCGTAAAATTTATGTCCTCCAATAATCTTATAGGGAACCCCGTTTTTCATAAATGCATCTTCAAAGACACGGGACTGTGCATTGATTCGGTAAAGGATGGCAAAATCACGGTATTTCCTGTTTCCTGTTTTAACCTCGTTTCTTATTATATTTGCGGTGTACCACGCCTCTTCCCTCTCATCAGATGCCTCAAAAACCTGTACCTTGTCTCCTTGCTGATTTTTAGTCCAGAGTGTTTTCTGTTTGCGCCCATAATTATTCCTGATAACATGGTTCGCCGCATTCAATATGTTCGCGGTTGATCTGTAATTTTGCTCCAGTTTGATTACCCTGCAGCCCTTAAAGTCTTTTTCAAACTCAAGAATATTACGGACATTGGCTCCACGCCACCCATATATTGACTGGTCGTCGTCACCGACAACACAAACATTCCTGTACTTCCCGGCCAGCATGCTTACCAGCATATACTGGGCGGTATTGGTATCCTGATATTCATCCACAAGGATGTATCTAAATTTGCTCTGGTAATAATCAAGCACCTCAGGACAATCCGAAAATATTTTCAGTGTATGCATTATAATATCGTCAAAGTCCAGGGCATTATTGGCTTTAAGCCTTTTTTGATACAAATCGTAAAGTTTTGCTATTTTGCTGAGCCTGAAATCAGAACCTGCCATCAAACTATACCTTTCAGGATATATCATTTCATCCTTTGCCCTGCTTATCTCACCCAGCACCATTTTGGGAGGGAAGTTTTTTTCATTATACTGCAGCTGGCTAAGGCAGTCTTTCATTAAAGTCTCCTGATCTGCAGTATCATATATTACAAAATTCCTGTCAAAACCAATCCTGTCTATCTCCCGTCTTAATATCCTTACGCAACAGGCATGGAAAGTACCTGTCCATATGTCCAGCGCCCTGGGCCCGATAATGCTTTCAATGCGCTCCTTCATTTCTCTTGCAGCTTTATTGGTAAATGTTATGGCCAGAATGTTATATGGTGCAACACCTTTCTCTTCAATTAAATAAGCAATACGGTGAGTCAAAACCCTTGTTTTTCCTGACCCTGCACCTGCCAGCACCAAAAGCGGGCCTTCTGTATGCAGCACTGCCTCTTTTTGCTGAGGGTTCAACCCCTGAATAAGATCCATCTTAGCTCCTCCGATTTAATTAAATTTTTGTCGCTAAATTAAACTATTATGTATGCGCTAATTTATTATAGCAACCCGATCAATTGCTTGCAATTGAATCAAAATGTTATGTTCAAAAACGCAACATTTAAATTACGCGAAGCATTATTGACCCGCTCATAATTATTAATTAACCCAACGTTGAGGTCTCCATATCACGGGTCGATCACCCTCACGCTCTTGACTACATGGTATGCAGCATAGCTTTGAAGTGTGTTGCTCTGCGTCACCAAAACCACCCGAATCACCCGCTGTTTTATGTAGCATTTTTGCGAGTTTCGGCTTGCCCGGGCTAAACTTGCCATACATCTTTTCGACATTGAAAAAATGGGATATAATATACTGGTTAAAAGCACACGGAGGATAAGACATATGAATAAAGTTGACATCCATGGTGTTAAAATTCATAATGTTACAATGCGCGAGGCCGTTCAGCTGGTTAAGAACTGGGTGGAAGAGGGTACCTCTGTTCCACGGGCGATATATACCCCTAATGCGGAATTCATTATGCAGGCACAGAGAAATGCCGAGTTCAAAAACGTCCTTAACAATGCCGCCCTGCTGGTACCCGATGGAGCCGGCGTTGTACTGGCATCGAAAATATTGAAAACGCCTCTTAAAGAAAAGGTTTCGGGCATTGACCTGGTTAAAAATCTGTTCAGAGTTTTTTCAGGGAAAAACGTAAGCTTCTATATACTCGGCGGACAACCCGGAGTAGCTGAAATGGCGGCTGTGAATATAATAGCAGAATATAAAAAGATAAAAATAGCGGGATATGATCACGGGTATTTCAAACCTGAGGAAGAAGACGCCGTAATAAAGAAAATAAACAGCACCAATCCCGATATTGTTCTTGTCGGGTTGGGCGCGCCGAAACAGGAACTATGGATTAACAGAAACATGTACCGGCTTAACTGTAAAGTACTTATAGGCGTTGGCGGGAGCATCGATGTGTTTGCCGGTAAAGTATCATTAACACCTGAATTTATCAGGAAAGCAGGGTTTGAATGGCTGCACAGGCTTATACGCGAACCATGGAGATATAAACGGATGAAGGATTTGCCACGGTTCATGATCTTAACACTGAAAAAACGGTTTTTCAGGAAAGCGAGATGAAATGTTGGGCAATATTTCCACAAAAAACGGCATTTACAAAAAGCGGGAGACAGTATTGCTTATAATTTCGGCAGTACTTATTTTAATATCCCAGATTGCAAAAAGGATTGGGGGGCATTATCCCGGCCTGATTGAGAAATATTTTTCAAGAGGCATTTTTCCGGTCAGTTCCAAAATCCAGACATCAATTGCGAATCTCTTTCCTTTTTCCCTATACGAATTTATTATTATTGCCCTTATTATATTCGGGCTATACAGAGTAGTAAGGCTTATCCGTTCTTTTTTTAAAAAGGAGTATGCCAAAGAAATATTAAATTTTGCAACCCTTGTTATTTTTCTGTTCTCTGTTGGCATTTTCCTCTTCCAGTTTTTATGGAGCCTAAATAATTACCGCCTGCCGCTGAAAGATCAGTTGGGGCTTAATGTAACCGAAGCGTCTGTGGAGGATCTTGCCCAGACGTACAAAGCTTTGGTATTGAAAGCAAATGATGCCCGCAGTATTTTATCAAATGTTCAGGATACGCTCCCGGACAGGGCCGGTGTAAAAAACATACTTGAAACCGCATGGGAGGGCTACAGGCCTCTTGCCGAGAAATATGATCTGTTCCGCTCAGACAGGGTGAGGGTAAAAGGGCTTCTGTTTTCCCGGATACAAACCATATCCGGGTATACGGGAGTATACAGCTTTATAACGGGGGAGCCCAATATAAACATCGAACCGCCATTGGTCACCCTTCCCCACACAGCATGCCACGAAATTGCCCACCAGATGGGAATTACTTTTGAAGATGAGGCAAATTACGCCGCATTTTTAGCCTGTAAAAGCCACCCTGACATACTGTTCCAGTACTCAGGGTACCTTTCGGCCTTAACTTATGCAGGAAATGCGTTATACAGGCAGTCCCCCGGGCTGTATAATGAGATTTCGCAGCTTCTGAGCGAAGAAATTAAAAACGATCAGAATGAAATCAGGGACTTCTGGAACAAGCATCAGAAAGAAACGGCTTCAAAAATTGCCGACAAGGTGAATGAAACCTATCTCAAAAGTAATAATCAGCCCGCAGGGATGCAAAGCTACGGTAAATTTGTAGATCTCCTGATAGCTGATTACCTTGATGACAATTCAATTTAGTCGTCTTTCAAATTCAGGTTAGTCCAACAGTTTCAATAAATCTACCACCTGTTGTGTAAGGACATAAACGCAATCCATTGTAACATAAGAATCAGGACTTATTTTCTGCAAAACCTCATCAGTAATTAACTTCTTTTCTTTTACTTTCGCATATGCATAACCTTGATCAAACGGAATGTCAAGTGTTCTAAGTACAATTTCGCAGGCTTTCTCACCTGTAAGCAAATCTTCGGTAGAATAAGGCCTGATACGGTTGTCAAGCTTAAGAGTATACTTTTCGGGTGCAGCTTTAACAATCATATTTACAATTAATGTGACAAGGTTCTCCTGGTATGCTTCAACATCGAAAATGTAATCATTGTCCATACCCCCTGCAACAAGCCCATACTTGACAAGTTCCTTTACCGCAGGCCATGCCCAGTGGTTTTCATTTGGATTCCTTTCATCAAAATCCATAAGGGTAATCCCTGATCTTTTCAACAGTTTCTGATAATCTCTTATTACATTGTCATCTGCCTGATATAACTCAGCTGGTGTCATATCGTTAAGATAGCAGTATGCCGCAGTGACCCCCAAAGCCTCTCCCCCTGTTATGCTTACAGGCAACCTGCCCGCACTTGTTGCCGCCAATGATGAAAAAGAGGCCTTTCTGCCTGCCATCAGCAAATTATCATAATTTTTCGATATGAAGCATTCAAGGGGAATGCTGTAGACTACAGGATTTCCAAGTATATATGTAAATTCCTCTGACATTTCAGCGCTTATAAATTTCTCCGCATCAACTGCTCCCGATGCCATAACCACCTTGGTCCGGAAATTCCTGTTTTCCAGAATATCCTCAACGGTCAGCATATACCGTCCTTCAAAATGCCTGTATTCCGGGATATAGAAATTTGCCGGTCCTGCTTTAAATGAGCAATTCTCAAAGGGGACAAATGCCGTTTTCAAAAAAGCTGTAAGCATTTTCGCCTCAGTCAGCGCATCATAAAAATCCTCGCTGACCATTTCATTATCGTTTACATTCACCTGATGCATGCGTATACCACTGATAACCACTTCATCATTAGGCTGCCCTATAAAGCTTAAATTTGAAATCTTTGTTTTTTTGCTGTGCTTTTGGTATTGGCCCATGACGAATTTAAAGTCTTCTATATTCCGGCTTTGATTTCCGATACTCTGAATATCGTCCCATGAAACGTTTGAAATTACAAAATTGAACGTTACAGGCATATACGAATTGGGTACATTTATGTCTTCGGAACCACGGAAATACGGAACATCACACAACATCAAAACGTCACCGTTTTCGGTAGCGTCTATAAAATAATGGGCTTCAATTGTTTTTGTCTGTCCTTCATGATAAACTGAAACCGACTTGACCGTGTTTTCATAAGTCTCCACAGACAAGTAAGCTGCATTATAAAATACAGTAATATTCGGTTCATTTTCAAGCATTTGCTTAACAGAAAGAGTATAGTCACGGTAAGAAAAATTGCCGCCGCTGTCCCCGAATAACTCGGTATATATACCTGTATTCAGGTTAACTTTCTCCTTGTTTATCACTGCGTAGTCAGGGGAAGTATACGCAATCATGGCAGATTTAATATAACTTCCCGGATCTATGTCCTCAGTTACCAGCAAGGTTTTAAGCCCCATCCTTGCTCCCGACAGCGCTGCCGCTATGCCTTCGGGTTCTGCACCAAACACAGCCAGCGCATATTTGTTCTCTCCCTCGGGCCCCTTCGCTTTCATAGTCCTTTTTTCAAGCTCCTGGCCATTTATAATCGGGAAAATTCCATACCGGAAAGTCAGAAAGAATAATATGAAAATCAGCAATATACGAATTATCCGCTTTTTATCCATAGCAAACACCAATTCAGAAAGTAAGGGACCTATTTTACTGGATTGTGTAACTGCCACGGATTAACAAGTAGGCCACATCTGATACCACCTTTATACCTCTTCCGTCATCCCTGGCTGATATTAACAAATGCTGGTTCGGGACTACATCCCCTGTTTTCAGATCAATACCGGAAGTTACATCTGCAAGCCCGCCATACATTCCTGTCATTGCAGTGGTCTCTCCGCTTCTTACTATGGCTTCAGAGCCTGCTCCAAGCAATACTGCCTGACCTTTTGAAGCTTCAACAACCGTAAAACCGCTTTCAAGAGCCTGCATCTTTTGGATTAGCTCCAGGTTCTGTTTTTCAAGGCTTTGAATTTTAGTATAAGCATCTATAATCAAATTGGTGAGATCCCTGACATCGGTTCTGAGATTGCTAATGACCTGTTCATCGACACTGCCTGTTTTTGAAGAACTGCTACCACCGGTAGATTTGCCGCTTCCGATTTTCTCTGATAATTTCTGAATTTGCTCGTCCACATAGCTTTTTGTCACCAGAGGATCAAATTCGCTTCCAGGCTGCGCAGACGATGCGGCATTTGCTATAAGAACTGCAGAAAAAAACAATACACATACAATTAGAAGATTCACTTGCTTCTTCATCTTTTGTTACCCCCTGAAATTACCAAATTAATAAATAAAACCTTTACTTTTCCGCTATATTGCCAAAGGTCTTTTTCAAAGACCTTTGGCATATTTTGAGATTCACCGGCTGTACTCCGCGAGACCCGTTTTGAGCCTCGATATAAACTTATGCTGTATGTATCTTTACTGCAAATAACCCGATTCGAGGCCAAAACTGGTGCTCAATGCTTCATTTACTTTCATCATAATGCTTTCATCCAAATGGCCTGTTTTTTCACGCAGCCTTCTTTTGTCGATAGTCCTAATCTGTTCTAATAATATAACAGAATCCTTACTTAGTCCATACAATTCTCCAGGTATCTCTATGTGTGTCGGAAGTTTAGTCTTGCTGAGTCTTGATGTTATTGCCGAAACAATTATGGTTGGACTGTACCTGTTGCCTACATCATTCTGAATAACAAGTACAGGTCTTATGCCTCCTTGTTCCGAACCGACTACAGGACTCAAATCCGCATAGAAGATATCCCCTCTTTTTATCTCCATAACATTCACTCCTCCGTGCTGGATTTGACCCCACTGGTATTATTTTTCCAATTTCATTATATTTTTTTTAGTAAACCCCGTCAAATTAAATGTACATTACATAATTTTTTATCAAAAAAGTAAATTCTATCTATAAGTATTACAATTTTTAAAAGTTTCATACATTACCATATGACAGAAAATGTACAAAGGTTATTATAATAAAACGGTAAATTTGGATTTAAGCCAGCTAAATAAGGTAATTTACTACATTAACTACCTTTCCGCCTCTTAAATAAACCCTTGGGATCCTTTTTCCTATAAGGCATACTGTCTCATAGTTAATAGTGTTGCAAAGCTTAGCTATTTCATCCACAGTTATTTTATTACTGCCCTGAACTCCGAAAATTACAGCCTCATCCCCTGTTTTTACTTCGTGCTTTATATCGGTCACGTCAACCATGCACTGATCCATGCATATATTTCCCACAATCGGGGCGTATTCCCCATGTATCAATACTCTTCCTTTGTTTGACAGGAGCCTGGAGTAACCGTCTGCATATCCTATCGGAAGCGTTGCTATGCGGCTTTTCCTTTTAGTAACAAAAGTCCTGCCATAGCTTATCGGTGTTCCTGCTTCCACTTCCTTTACCAGCACCACTTTGGCTTTCAGCTCCATCGCCGGCCTTAAGTCAATCAAGCTTTTATCCACTTCATCGGATGGATACAACCCGTACAGTATTATACCGGGGCGCACCAGATTTAAATGCAGGTTCGGATATTGAATTACTGCCGCACTGTTTGCGATATGCTTAACCGGAATTAATATCCCTATCCGGTTAAGTTCCTGAACAATGCTTTCAAAGCGTTCAAACTGGAGCATCGTATATTCCCGATCAACTTCATCGGCAGAAGCAAAATGGCTGAACAGCCCTTCTATAATTATACCCGGAAGTTCACTGATTCTAACCACATCTTTTACCGCACTGTATCCGGGCATAAACCCCACTCTTGTCATGCCGGTATCAATTTTTATATGTATTTTAGCCTGCCTGCCCATTTTCACCGCAGTATCGGACAAGGCCTGTGCCAGCTCATGGCTGAAAACGGTCTGTGTAATGTTATAGTTAATTATGTCCTCAGCCCTTGATGGTTCGGTATAACCCAGAACAAGTATCGGTACTTTAATGCCGAATTCCCTTAACTGAATTGCCTCGTCAAGCATTGAAACTGCAAGCCTGCTTGCTCCGCTTTCAATAAGAGTGGGCACCGTTTCAAACACACCATGACCGTAGGCGTCCGCTTTAACAACAGCCATTATTTCGGTCATTTTGCCAACCCTTTTAAGCACTTCCTTAACATTATGCTCTATATTATCCAGATGAATTTCAGCCCATGCCCTGTTTAGATTGCAATTCAACGTCGGTCCTTCCTTCCGCTTTTAGTTTCATAAATATACTGTAAATTACCCGGCATCATGTCAATCCCGTTTGCATAACTTTTTATTGTACATCAAATCTCCGAGTACAGATGGTATCACACTGCAAATTTCACTCGCCCTGTAACCTGCCTGCCCATTGCTTTTTTCCGCCAGCATTTCGCCACATTTCCCATGGATAAATACCCCAAGACATGCAGCTATATCGGGCGGTACATTCCGGCCTAAAAATGAGCCTATCATGCCTGCCAGAACATCACCAGAACCTGCAACCGCAAGGCAGTGATGTCCTGTAGTATTAATGAAATATTTCCCGTCCGGACACGCTATGACAGTCCCGGCGCCTTTCAAAACCACGGTTGCATTGGTCTTAATGCTGAATTCAACAGCCTGCCCGATCCTGTTTTTCTGTATTTCCCCTGTACTTAACCCGCTAAGACGTGAAAATTCTCCGGGGTGCGGTGTAAGTACCGCAGGGGATTCCCGTTTCATAAGAGCCTGCAAATCCAGTACATTCAGCCCATCAGCATCTATTACCATAGGTACCGGGCAATTAACAACCAGGCTGTTCACAAGTCTTTCAACCTGCGGTTCACGGGATAAACCCGGCCCGATTACCACAGCATCCATTTCCATTGACTTACCAATTAAAAAATCGGTTTCTTCATCCGAAATAATACCGTTTTGATCTTTTAAAGGTATTAATATTGCTTCGGGCACCGTAGTTCCATATATTGCTGCAAGGGATTGCGGAACAGCCAGGTATACAAGGCCCGAGCCTGTCTTGAACGCCGATAATGCGGCAAGTGTTCCCGCCCCCGTCATGCCTTTTGAACCTGTAATTATCAATACCCTTCCAAAAGTCCCTTTATGTCCGTCTTTTGGCCTTTCGGGAAGTTGCGGAAGCAGGAAATCCGCATCCAGAAGTTCACCCGGAATATCAGTCTTATCAACGGCCTCATGCGGAATACCAATGTCTGCAATGATGATATCGCCCGAATATTCCCTGCCCGGATATTGGAATAACCCAGGCTTTGGCAGGGAAAATGTAACGGTTTTTTCTGCTTTCACAGCCACATTACAAACTTGCCCGGTTTCCCCGTTTATTCCCGACGGGATGTCTATTGAAAGTATCTTTTTACCGCTTCGGTTCAATGCAGAAATAACCTCGGCATAAAATCCTTTAATATCGCCATGAATCCCTGTTCCGAAAATACCATCGATAATGAGATCAGAACCGTTTATAATTGCCTTTATTTCATTAACCGAATCAGTACCGGTGCAGTATTTTATATCCGCATTAAGATTTTCAAGAATATCCAAAAATACTCTGGCGTCACCCGATACACTATCCTTATCGGCCAGGGAGATTATTTCCACGTCGTAACTTTTCATAAGGTGCCTTGCAGCTGCAAAGGCATCTCCCCCATTATTTCCCTTGCCGGCTATTACCGTAACTTTCCCGGCATTATTCTCATTAAGCATTTCTGAAGCTGTTTTTACAACATTAAGCGCTGCATTTTCCATCAGAATAATTCCCGGAATTTTATACCTGTGTATGGCAATTTCATCTATTTCTTTCATTTGTGCAGGTGTTGCCAGTTTCATAATGCTTTCCTCCGCATCCTTTTGATTTTGGATAAAATCCTTATTTTTTATATTATTAATTTAAATTATACTAAGGCAAACCCTCCAAATCAAATTTTAAAAGGTTCTTTTTCTTTTTAATGTTTTTAATTCCTGAATTCGGGTAATTTATAATGTATATAAATCTTATAGTTAATTAAAGGAGTGTGCTTGGTATGAAAAAGCTATTCAAATGTTCAGTATGCAGATTTGTTTATGAAGGGGAAGAAGCTCCTGATTTTTGTCCCAAATGCGAAGCACCGAAAGAAAAGTTTGAAGAATTAACCGAAGAACAAGCTAACAAAATTTATGCTTCGGATCGCACAAACGACATCCATATGGAAATAGTTCAACTGGCCATGAGAATAGTCCAGTTATGTGAGGAAGGTATTGAAATTAACCTTGATCCCCCATGTGTATCCTTGTTTAAGAAAGCGAAAGAAGAGGCCTGGATTATCAAGCAGCGTTCGAAGGCTGAGCTTGAAGGCCATATCAGTAAGGGGAAATTCTAAACTGTTGTTTGGCAGTAGGATATAGGCCACACTTTCCAGTTTATGTGCTCCTGCAGTCCAGAAAATGAAGCCGGAGCAGGTTACGGAATGAACAATTGCAAATTCTCCTTCTTTTATTATTTTAAATCATATGAAAAAATGCGCATATCACCCTTGATTTCGTGATATATAATACCGCATAATTAGTGGAAGAACGAACATCAGGGGGTGTTTATGCGCGTTTTTTCAGTTTCGGTGAAAGATAACGGTAAAAGGGTGGATAGATTTGTAGAAAAGCATTTGCCCGGAGTTCCGTATCATATTCTTCTGAAAGCATTCAGAAAACGTGATGTAAAAGTTAATGGGATAAGAGTCAAGGGAAATCATATTTTGGCAGAAGGAGACAAGGTGGAGTTATATCTGCCCGATGAAATTATTGATTCATATAAGGAAAAATACCATATACCCGTTGTCTATGAGGATGAAAACATACTTATTGTCAACAAGCCTCAAGGCTTGCCTGTCCAGGATGATAATGAAGCTTCTGTCGAAAAAATCCTGCAAGGCAATACCCCGGAGCAAGGAACAGGTAAATTCCCTCAGCTTTGCCACAGGCTCGACAGAAATACCGGAGGTCTTCTTGTTCTAGCCAAAAACGAGCATGCTTTGAATATAATGTTCGAAAAATTCAAATCACGCGAGATATTAAAACTGTACCGGTGCGTTGTTTACGGCTGCCCGAAGAAAAAAAGCGATAATTTAAAGGCTTATCTTGTAAAGGAAGCAAATAACAGCCTGGTTAAAATATATTCACATAATCATCCGGGTAGCGTACCTATTCAGACAAATTACCGCGTACTTGAGACTTCGGGGGAACTGTCGCTTCTTGAAGTAGAGCTTGTGACAGGCCGGACGCACCAGATTCGTGCCCACCTGGCATATATAGGCCACCCTGTTTTGGGTGACGGAAAATACGGTGTAAACAGTATAAACCGTAAATATGGGTACAAAAAGCAGCTTTTGTGGAGCAGTTTCATCAGGTTCAACTTTACTTCCGATGCGTCAATTCTTAATTACCTGAAAGGAAAATCATTCTCATTGCCCGGGATGAGTTTACAGGAGATTTTGCAAAAGAAGAACTGATATGTAAGCAAAGATGACCGCCGTCTTTTGGGGACAAGCGTCATCTTTATTCTTGAACCTTTTTAACCAGCCGTTTTTGTGGTTATGCACCTGCACAGCATATTTAAACACTGTAATATTACAGCGCTTCAGGTATTCAATCCTTGATTGTGGTATACATAAAGTATTTGTACCCGAGGGGTGACGAATAAAACCCGTCCAGTTTCTGGCTTTTCAGGTAGATGTCAACATAAAAGTAAATGGGACATATAACCCATTCATCAAACAGTATATCCTCAGCCTGGTGCATAAGCTTTATGCGTTCTTCCCTGTCTGATGAGGCTTTTATTTTCCTGATTAATTCATCATAGTCCTTATTTGACCACTGGGCATCATTATTCCCGCCACCGGTAATCCACATATCAAGAAAGCATATTGGATCATTGTAGTCGCCAAGCCATCCGTTTCGCGCCATATAATATTCACCGTTTTTGCGCGTATTAAGGAAAGTGTTCCATTCCTGTGATGAAAGGCTTACATTCACACCGATTTCCTTCCACATGGACTGAAGAGCTTCTGCAACAAGCTGGTGGCCGCTGCCTTCGTTATAAATATATTCTATTGTCGGAATTCCCTTGCCGTCAGGATATCCGGCATCCGAAAGCAGTTTCTTTGCCTCCTGAAGGTTTTTCTCGTAAGCTTCATCGGAAGTATCGTAATAATCGCCGCCAACCTCACGAAATTCCTTGCTCGGATCAACATCCGAAAGGCCTGTCGGAACGAATGCGCCTGCAGGCTGCTGCCCAGACTTGCCAATGTTCTTCACGATATAATTCCGATCAACCGCGAGTACAAGGGCTTTTCTGACCATAGGGTTGTTAAGCGGCGGTTTGTTTACATTAAAACTGATGTAATAGGTTCCAAGCTGTCCCTGCAAATTAAACTCAGGTTTTTCCCTCCATGCATCAATTTCATCGGTGGGCATGGTATCTGCAAACAAAATTTCTCCGTTTTGAAATGCAGCAAGAATGGCATTATCATCCGACATCAACATGAATTTGATGGTATCGGGACCGGTAATTTTCGATGCATTCCAGTAGTTAGGGTTCTTTTTAAAAAGGATGTACGAATCATGCACCCATTCCTGGAGCATATATGGACCATTTCCAATATATGTTGACGGGTTTAATGTCCACGCGTCAGGATTTGCTTCCACTATGTCCCGGCGTACGGGGAAAAATGCCGGAAAGGCACATAATTCAAGGAAATACGGTGTTACAGCAGCCAGTTTAACCACCAGCGTCCTGTCATCGGGAGCGGTAACATTCAGTTTACCCGTTTCATACCCTTCAATGGATTCAAACATATATGCATAATCGGCAGCAGTTTCAGGACTGATAACCCTGTTCCATGAGTAAACAAAATCATTTGCGGTCAAAGGCTTCCCGTCACTCCATTTAAGGCCTTCCCGAAGTTTAAAAGTATATGTCAGCCCGTCATCGCTTACAGTATGCGATTCTGCCTGCCCGTATATCGGCGTGCCATTCCGGTCAAGTGACATCAGGCCTTCATAAGCATGAATCAGCATTGTAGCTACATCTGCAGCCGAATTCAATGCCGGGTCAATAGTATCGGGCTCTGAACCAACATGTACGGCAAGCTGTGCAGGCTTCGGCGCAGGCGTACCGGTAACATTTGGCCCGGGCTGGTTGTCAGTTCTGCAGGAACATAGAAGCATACTCATAATAAGAACCATTGATAAAAAAAATATACTCTTTTTCACTGTTTCATCACTCCTTTTTACTGGTTAATGCATGTATTTGGTATATACCGGAAATAATAATGGCAAAACCAGTTTTTTCTTTAGATAATATGTCCAAATTTTTCATGGTTCATACATGAAGCACGAAGGATGCAGGAGAAAGTAAAGAAACAGTCATTCCAAAAAACAGAGGGACAATTCTTGTGCTTCCCGGAAAAGGGAAGCGCAGGAATTGTCCCTCTGTTTCTTTGATTCTTTCTGCTTTTTCATGAATTGGCCGTAACCTTGTCCAGATTATGACATGCCACATAATGTCCATTACTGATTTCGGTGAGCTTGGGCTCTTCGGTTTTGCACCGTTCGGTGGCATACGGACATCTGGTCCGGAACCGGCAGCCGCTGGGCGGATTCAGTGGACTTGGAACATCCCCGTCAAGAATAATTCTCTTTCTTTTCCTGCTGGATGCAGGATCGGGTATTGGGACAGCAGAAATCAGAGACCTTGTATAGGGATGAACGTTATGAAACACAAGCTCATGGCTGTCGGCAAGTTCCACCAGCTTGCCGAGGTACATAACGCCGATCCTGTTGCTGATGTGCTTCACAACCGAAATATCATGGGCAATGAAAAGGTATGTCAATCCCATTTTTTCCTGTAAATCCTCAAACATATTTACTATCTGGGCCTGTATCGATACATCAAGTGCCGATATTGGCTCGTCGCAAACAATGAACTCAGGATTTACCGCAAGTGCCCGGGCAATACCAATACGCTGCCTCTGTCCTCCGGAAAATTCGTGAGGATAGCGGTTTGCATGTTCACTGCTCAAGCCCACACGCTGAAGCATTTCCATTATAATATCGTTTCTTTCCTTTTTTGAACCGGCCAGTTTATTTATATCAATGGGTTCACCTACAATATCCCCGACTGTCATTCTTGGATCCAAAGATGCATATGGATCCTGGAATACAATTTGCATTTTCTGCCGGTAAGGCTTCATATCAACTTTTGTTATGTCTGTTCCATTATATATGATTTTTCCATCTGTGGGCTCATAAAGGCGTAGGACCGATCTTCCGGTGGTTGTTTTTCCACATCCCGATTCTCCCACAAGCCCCAGAGTTTCACCTCTTTGAATATGGAAAGAAACATCGTCAACGGCTTTGACATATTTTTTGCTGAACAGGCCGCTTCTTACAGGGAAGTACTGCTTCAGGTTCTGAACCTCTATTAAGGCATTCTGGGGTTTTTTATTCATGTCTTTTACCCTGTTCATTTTACCGCCCTCCTTTCCTGTTCGAAAGCTTCCTTCTGCATAAGCCAGCATGCGCTTTTGTGTGTATCGGAAAGCTGTGTATACCCGGGCATTTCTTTAAGGCAGATTTTCATGCACTTTCCGCATCTTGGCGCAAAAGGACATCCTGCCGGAGGATTAAGCATATCCACAGGTGTCCCATCAATTGGTATCAGCTTTTCATGCCTTTCAGAATCAATCTTCGGTATACTGCGCAAAAGGCCTTTTGTATACTCATGCCTGGGGTTGTAGAATATTTCATCGGCTGTGCCTTCTTCCACAACCTTGCCTGCATACATAACCACAATCCTGTTGCACATATTTGCAACTATGCCAAGATCATGGGTTATCATAATAATTGACATGTTTACTTTATTTTTAAGCTCCATCATCAATTCCAGAATTTGAGCCTGAATAGTCACATCCAGAGCAGTAGTCGGCTCATCGGCAATCAGAAGCTTGGGTTCACAGGCCAAAGCTATGGCTATCATAACCCTTTGCCTCATACCTCCCGAAAGTTCGTGGGGATACTGTTTAAGCCTTTTTTCAGGCTCGTTTATACCCACAAGTTCTAAAAGCTCCACTGACCGTTCATAAGCCATTTTCTTGTTCAGGTCGGTGTGCAGGTTTATAACTTCCTGAATTTGATTACCTATTGTATAAACAGGGTTTAATGAAGTCATTGGATCCTGGAAAATCATGCTGACTTCCTTTCCCCGTATCTTTCGCATTTCTTTCTCGGTCATTTCGTTTATCCTATGCCCGTTGAAGTCTATCGTTCCACCGGTTATTTTCCCCGGATGGGCTATAAGCCCCATTATCGAAGAAGCCGTAACCGATTTGCCGCTTCCGCTCTCACCGACAATGCCCAATACATCCCCCTCCTGCATGCTGATAGAAACATCATTGAGGGCTTTAACCTCTCCGGCGGGCGTAAAAAACGAAAGTCTTAAATTTTTTATATCTAATAATGGTTTTTTCACATTAATCCTCCTAATTCTTAAGTTTAGGATCAAAAGCGTCTCTCAAACCATCCCCCAGAAGATTGAATGACAGAATAATAAGGCTTATCACAATTGCAGGCGCCAATAATCTGTGAGGATAGGATGAAATACCTCCTATTGCCTGAGACGCAAGGGAGCCAAGGCTTGGCATTGGGGCCGATACTCCAAGTCCCAGAAAGCTTAAAAAGCTTTCAGTGAATATGGAAGACGGTATCTGTAATGTTGTGGTTACAATAAGCGTTCCAATGCTGTTAGTCAGCAGGTGTTTTCTGATAATCCTGCTGTCAGAAGCTCCCAATGCTTTAGCTGCAACAATATACTCCTGTTCTTTGAGCATGAGCACCTGGCTTCTTACAATTCTGGCCATTCCAACCCAATACAGCAGTGAAAAAACGATAAAAATACTAATCAGGCCAATTCCGACGGTATTAATCCACGCAAAGCCCTTAACGGTATCTGCCAGCTCCTTCAGCGGGTATTTCAAAGTTACCGAAAGCAGTATAATAACCAAAATATCGGGTACGGTATAAATGATATCCACAGCCCGCATCATGATCATATCCACCTTGCCGCCGAAATAGCCGGCTATGGATCCATAGGCAGAACCTATTACCAAAATTATTGCACTCGCTATAATACCAACAAGCAACGATATCTTGCTACCGACCATAACCCTTATCATTAAATCCCGTCCAAGGCTGTCGGTTCCAAGAAAATGCGGGAATACCTTCTCACCTGTTTTAATACGTTCCATCTCGGCATCCGAGTATTTCATGATACCCAGGTTCTCGCTTCCCCTTATCTGCTGTTCGTAGGAGTAAGGATAAAATGCAGGAACAATAAATGCAAAAATCATAATTATTATGATAACAACCAGCGAAGCCATCGCCAGCCTGTTCTTGCGCAACCTTCTGAATCCGTCTTTCCAGAAACTTACACTCTCCCGCATAACTACCATGCTTTCCTTTTCGCTGTCGTCTGCAGGTAAAAAATCAGATACATCCAGCTGAAAACTGAAAGGATTCTTTTTATTTTCCACTTTCGGCCACTCCTTTCTACTTCAGTTTAATTCGCGGATCGATAATTTTATATGCTATGTCTACAATCACATTCATTGTAATAAGCAAAAATGCAAGGAATATTGTCGTCCCCATTATCAAGGGATAATCCCTGTCGGTTATTGAACCCACAAACTGACTTCCCAATCCAGGTATTGTAAATATTTTCTCAACTACAAAACTTCCTGTAAGAATATTGGCAAGCATGGGTCCCAAATAAGTTACAACCGGAAGAACGGCGTTACGCAAAGCGTGTTTAAACAATGATTTAAACTGGCTCAGGCCCTTTGCCCTTGCAGTCCGCATATAATCCTGTCCCAGTACATCAAGCATGCTTGAACGCATCAGTCTTGAAATATATGCAGTGGGATAAAAAGCCAGCGCGGCTACCGGCAGTATATAATGCAGCGGCGATGTAAGGCCGAAAGTAGGCAAAATGTGCAGCCTGACCCCAAAAAAGAACATCAGAACCGTTGCAACAACAAAACCGGGTATGGCTATACCCATCGTTGACAAAAACATTATCAGCCTGTCAAACCATTTGCCCCGGTTTAATGCGGCAACAGAACCCATTGGTATGCCCACAAATATTGCAATCACTACGGCCAATAATCCTATTTTTGCCGATACAGGGAACCTAGTCTTTATAATATCATTAACTTCCTGTCCCCTCATCTTCAGTGAAGTACCCAGATCCCCCCTGATAAGCCGTTTCATATAATTCAAGTATTGAATGCCGATTGGCTTATCCAGGCCATATTTTTCTTCCAACGCCTTCAATGTCTGCTGGGAAGGTGCTTTTTCCGACAGGAAAGGACCACCCGGAACCAGGTACATCAGAAAAAAGGTCAGCGTTGCAACCAAAAACAGTGTAACTATTGCCGATATAACCCTTTTAATTATATATGCACTCATTAATGACACCCCTTAACAGAATAAAACCGGCTTAAGTCTTACTTCCAAAACAGCGGAAAACAAAAAAACATGTCTTATCAGACACGGCAAAAGTCTACCTGTTTTTACACATTGCCATCCCGCTGTTTTCAGGGATAAAATTAAACTTAAACTGGTTTTAAAATCAGCATATAAAAATGAAGTATTTCATACCTGATTTGCATATTTTTCATTATACTTTACATAACGTTATATGTCAATTTTTACAGGAAGTATAATCCATTGTAATTATTGTAAGTCTGCTCTACATAAGTATTCCTTTTCCTGCACAATGCGTCCGGAAGGCTCTGCATTTTTTCAACAGCCATTGAAAGATCAGAACCGATAAGAGTTTCTATCAATAAATGAAGCTTTATTGATTGTCTGATTTTTGTAAAAACCATTACAAAATCCATTGGCTTAATGAAAACATCTGAATTGCATACATCATGAAAAAACTCGAATAACCTGCCGTCCTTCATAAATCTGCAATGTGGCAGCATTCCTTATGCTTAAATATCTTCTGCAGACGTCCGTTTATGCGAAAAACTGTTTTAAGTTTAGCCTTCGCATTTGCTATGAATTATAAATTTCATACTAATATTTACATTTTTTTAGTTTTATAAGTATTATATATAGGTAATGCACTAATTATCGGAAAAAGGGGTGTTCTGTTATATGAGATTATTCAGCGTTATTGCCATTATCTCATTCTTAATGCTTGCGGTATTGTCAGGCTGCGACATGGCGGCTAACACTAACATACCGGTATCTGAAAAAGGAATGCAAGATGCTGCCGGTGACCGTAAAGGCAGTGCTGATAACAATAAAGAACACATTGAGGACACAATGTCATCAATCAGATCATGGAAAGACATGTATCAATGCAAATGGACTTTTCGCGGGGATCTGGACAACAACTACCCTATCGATGACACCGGGCAGGTATTGATTGTTTACGGTGATGACAATAATATCAGCGGCTATCATTCGGACACGTATTTATACGGTTTAAACAGGGAAACAGGCGAAAAAATATGGTCTGTATACGGTGGCTATTATCCCCTTCGCTACTGTATTAACGAACCTGAAAACACAATACTCATTGGCGCCAAACCATCCGTCGATGACGATACAAAGCTGCAATGCATTGAGATAACAACAGGTAAGTTACTTTGGGAAAAAATTTTTCCATTTGAGATCAAGCGGATTTCAATTACAGACGAAGTAGTTGCCATTCAGCCATACCACCGGAATACAATTATGTTACTGGATATCACCGACGGTGAGGCGATATGGGAAAAAGAGCTGGGACAGAACGAATTGCTTATATCATTACAAAGGAAAATGAGCAATATCATTATAAGAGAAAATGACGGTCTGGCTGCATATGACCCAATCTCCGGACAAATGAAATGGAAAGTGGAAGGCAGCCTTTTCCTGAAAAGTCCTCATCCCATGCTAATGCTGCCTAAAGTGATTGAATCAAAGCAATACCAAATTTTATCGAAAAACACGAACACACAATGGATAACCTTCGAAGATTGCTTCAGGAAAATAGATTTCAATACCGGCGAGGCATTGGATTCGATCCCTACAGGGGGAATCAATATGTTGTACCTTCTGGACAGCGAGTTTTCAATAATTAAATCATATGAAAAAAAAGACAACGGCAATTTAATCTCAAAATCGTTCTCGTTATATTCAAACTCACAGAAAAAGGAATTGTTCTCAAAAAACGATACGTTACTGGGGGCGGTGGTCCATCAGAATAAACTGATTTACACAACCCCTGAGAAAATTAAATGTATTTCACTGGATACCTCGGATTTGCTCTGGGATGTCGGCTATTCTTTTGACCCGCCGGAAGCCTACAGTCCGCTTATTATTCAAAATCGGCTGGTAATTGTCAGCAATGACGAAATTCACGTATTAAACCCGGATCCGGGTGAGTATCTGTACCAGGTAGATGATTATAATTTGCCGGTATATCCCTACCTTGACATTCCGATCATCGATGATACGCCAAGCGTTATATATGTCTCAGGTAATGAGATTTACATTTCAAGGGATGACGGGCATCTTGACGCTTTAATTTTAAAATAAAGTTTCCGGCTTCCTTCAGATTTCACCTCACGATGGGCACCCTTGCCTTTGGCCAGCGGTTGGCGATATCAACCCCCGTAACGGGCTTTCACCGTCAAGTTCGCGCACGTAAAAAAGAGTTTGCATTGGTTTTAATGCAAACTCTTTTTGTAATTATATTCCTATTTCCTTACAGGAGGAGGGAAGGAACATATTAATTCAATTATCTGTTGCTTCTTTCGTAAGCTGTCGTTCTTATTTCGCAGAAGCGATCAAGACCTAATTTCTTCATGGTACTTACATAGTTTTCCCATTCTTTGTCGTCTTCAGCATCCAAATGGCCCATGATGAACTTCGCATAATATTCTCTCGCAGTTTGCTGCAGGCTTGTTGTAATATCTGCCAGCTCGCTGCTTTCTTCATCAGTATATGCCATAACAGGAGAGATGAAGTGATAATAACCTTTGCGGTTAAAGAACGTCTTTTCCAGTTCGGTGAGATACGGATAGTAATATTCATTCAGATTCGGGTGCTGCCTGCCTCCTGTTACAAACCCGTAGTTGGTCAATGTCTTTCCTTCGGATTTTAAAGGAGAAGTCATATGATCCATGAATACATAGTTATTGCCCTCCTTCCTGTAGGTTACACCTTCAATTCCATATGTCCTGAAGACCATACCTTCATCGGTGTGCAACCAGTCCATAAAGGCCATGTATCTTTCAATAACTTCATCAGAAGCATCTGCCGAGAACCCAACGCCACTTGCATTATAGTACGGGTTCGCTTTGAAGTATGTAGCTCTCTCAGGATTGCTCGAAGGCATATCCTTGGCCCATACCCAGCTTGCTTCAGGATTTTCGTTCCTTGACAGCCTGTTCAATTCGCTTTCAATCTTTGAAGGATAGCTCCATGCTATCATGTGGTTACCCTGTGAAATTGTGGCATTTACCTGGTCGGTAGTACCGGTGGCAAATTCCTGCCAAATCAAGCCCTCTTCATAAAGCTTGTTCATGAAAATAACATGCTGACGGAATGTATCAGTAGTAAATGCATATGGAACAAATTCACCTGATACCGGGTCCACGTAGGACAATTCTCTTGGAGCCAGTTCAGGAATTCCAAATACCTGCAGGAAACCTGTAAATGCCCACAGCACGTCACCTGAGTTGGCTGATACGTACGGAACTTTACCTGTTTCTTTCTTCAGAGTTCTCATCACTTCAAGCAAACCATCGGTGGTTGTGGGGAATTTAAGGTTCAGTTTGTTAAAAATATCTTCTCTGTACAGCCATGCCATATCGATGGAATTAGCTCTCCTGCTGGGGAAGTAATAACTCTTGCCGTCGGAATAGCTTATGGCCGGCCAGATGGATTTCCATTCCTCTTCGGTGTATTGCGCATAATAATTAGGCATCAGATTCTTAATTTCTTCCTGGGTATAGCCGCGGAAGTAGCCTGCCTGTATCCATTCATTGAGCATGAATTCGGGGCGCTGGTCCAGATTGATGTCAGGAGCCTCGCCGGAAGCCAGCAGCAGGTTCATCTTGGTTACAAAGTCATTGTTATTGATGTCGGTTATTTCAAATACGATATTGAATTTTTCCTTAACATAAGGAGAGAACAAGTCTTCCTCAACCGCCCTTGAGTCACCGCGCCTTGCCACGGTAATGGTCAGCTCCTTTGCATATTTATCTTCAGGAGCTGCTTCTCCGCCGGCTTGTTGTGTCGGAGCGGCTGTTGGCACGGAGCTGGCCTGCTGACCTTTCTGCGCGCAGCCGGCAAATGCACAAGCCATCAATATCATAGCTAATGCTAAAGACAAAAAACGTTTTTTCAATTTAATCCCTTCCTTTCAGATTTTTCACTTTATACTGATTATTCGGCGATTCACCGAATGATCATCCTTTCAGTGAGCCCATCATGACACCCTTTATGAAATGCTTCTGGATAAAGGGGTAAACCATGAGCATGGGAAACATGGATATAAACAGCGTTGCATATTTTAATCCTTTTACATTAAGATTGACAATGTCGGCCGCAGTGTTAAAGTCATCACTGCTTGCAGCATCCTTCATGGAGTTTGCTGCTATTATCATTTCTCGCAGTATCATCTGCAGCGGATATTTGGATGAATCTTTGAAGTAAATCATTGCACTGAACCACGAATTCCAGTGGCCAACGGCATAGTACAAACCTATGGTAAAAAACACCGCTTTTGAAAGCGGCAGTATTATTTTAACCAGGATTTGAAAGTCATTTGCGCCATCAAGGGCCGCACTTTCTTCCAGCTCGGCAGGAAGCCCCTGAAAGAACGTTCTCATGATGATGAAATTTGTAATGCTGATTGCTCCGGGTAAAATCAGTGCCCACATGCTATTATACAATCCCAGGTTTTTCACAAGAAGGAATGTAGGAATCAGCCCGCCCGAGAAATACATGGGAATAATCGCAACGGTCATATAGAATTTACGCAATGCAAGGTGTTTTCTCGACAATGCATAAGCAAACGAGGAAGTCATCAGAAGGTTTACCGTTGTTCCGACAACGGTATAAATAACTGAATTTACAAAGGCCTTTGGTACTTTTCCTGCCTCAAGAATCATCCGGTAATTATCGAATGTAAGCCCTATGGGATAAATAGTTACAATGCCTGCATCATTGGCCGCACTGCTGCTGAGCGAAGATGCCAATACATTTAATACAGGATACAACGTTACCACAAGCATGAAAATCATTGATGTATGTACAATAACATCCAATACCCTGGACGATAAAGATCTGTCTTCAACCACGGAAAATCCCCCCTCACCACAAACTTGTTTCAGTAAGCTTACGGGCAATTGTGTTGGCTATATACAGCAACATAATGTTGATAACCGAATTAAACACCGACACTGCCGTTGAAAAACTGTATTCTGAATATACAAGGCCACGCTGGTAAACAAACGTGCTGATTACCTCAGATGTTTCATAGGTAAGAGGCGTCTGCAGAAGAAGTACCTTTTCCGCCCCAAGGCTTAACAGTTTGCCGATGTTCAGCAACAGCATGATAATAATGGTAGGAGATATCGCAGGAACTGAAATATGGATCATTTTCTGCCAGCGTTTAGCCCCGTCAATAGTAGCACTTTCATATAATTCCTGGTTAACATTGGATAATGCGGCAATATAAATGATAGCACTCCAACCTGTACTGGTCCAGATATCGCTTATAATATACAATGGCCTGAACCATCCGGGTTCGGTCAGGAAGTATATGGGTTCTCCGCCTAATGCCTGGATTATATTATTCACCATGCCACCGTTAGGAGACAGCATCATAACCATCATACCTATAATGGCCGGCAGAGAAATGAAATGCGGCAGATAACTTACAGTCTGTACAAATCTCTTATAGAATTTATTTTTGATTTCATTCAATAACAAAGCAAATATTATTGGAATCGGGAATACAAAAATTATCTGGTAAACATTAATAAGTACGGTATTTCTGATCAATCTAAAGAAATAGGGATGCTTAAAAAACTTTATAAACTGATCAAACCATACCCATTCGCTGCCCCAAATGCCATTACGAATTTTATAATTCTGAAAAGCCATCAGTATCCCGTACATCGGGATATACTGAAAGATTATAAAATATACCAGCCCGGGTAAAGCAAGAAGTTGAAGATACCTCGTCTTGTATATCTGTATCATCAAATTTTTAAACCTGCTTTTCAATGAACCGTCAGTTTTATTTTTTACTGTAAATTGTTCTGCACGATGCAAATTTGCGACCTCCATTCCGCTTGTTTGTATCTGATAAGTAAGGATTTTTATTTTATAAGCCTAAAGCTTATCACTAACTGGTATTAAAATTTCCCTGCGGCATATTTTATGATAATTGGTTTTTTAGTGATAATCAACAAACAATACCTCGTACCATGGGCATATATCTAAGAAAATTAAAAAACCTAGAAAACAGCGGTGTTTCAGAGATTATTCATCTAAAAATTTGCGCGCTTTTTAATAAATTGCCCGATAAAAACTAAAGGATTTATGGCTGATATGACATATAATTTCCATAATATCCCTTGTCAGTAATTTTAGCTTATACTATAATTGTTTGTGGAGTTTTACTGGTTAAATTTCATTATAATATGCTCTATTTGCACTTTTTACATAAAAATTTTGTTTCACAAATTTATCTGATTGTCGTTGAAAATACCCTTAACGGGCCGGTTTACCCTTGCCTGTTACAGTTGAAACAATATATCCGGGGATATGGTGTTTTTCCATCTGCATTTTATGTTGGAATTCAGACCATTTCAATGAGGTAAAATTATGAACTTGTTAAAAAGCAAGAATTTTAAAAAATATATGATCTCATACTTAATGATACTGATTGTACCTTTTCTTGTCTCTGGGCCTGTTTACAACAAGGCTGTCAGTATTATGCGGGAAGATTCCATCAGGTTTACATCCACTAACCTGAACAGCATAAAAGACTTGCTGGAACAGGAGTTTATCTATATTGACAACAATATTCTGAACCTGAGCCAAAAACCAGAGCTTCGCAGGATTATCAACCTGGATAATCCTTCCGAAGGTTCTTCCACCATGTACTGGTTCTTTGAGTTTTTTGAATTTCTGAATAATAATCTTAATTTTGAAAGTATTCATACAAATGATAAAGTGTATCTGCTTTTAAACAAGAATAACAATAAATCTGTATTCGCCAAACGATTTGCAAGTTTTGACTTCAATGACTTTTATACAAATTATTTTAATTATGAAAATATTGATTACGATCAATGGTATGAAATTTATTTTGGAAAATACCATTTCCGTCAGACGTTGCCCAGCCAGAATATTACCGTAAACGGCAACAAAGGCGAATACATTACCTTGCTGTATACCATGCCGGTCGGATTGGGCTCGGATTTTTCAAATAAGTATGAAGGTGTTATTGCCTATCTGTTTGATGCTTCTGAGCTCCGGAAAATGCTGAACAACAGTGTGGCCGAAAACGGTGGGTGGGCATACATTCTGGATGAAAACAACCAGATTATTAT
>ENA-OWPA01000609-OWPA01000609.1-bioreactor-metagenome-genome-assembly--contig:-NODE-609-length-42892-cov-43.616863_pt1 | contig 42892 bp, 45 predicted proteins | sample MGYA00238139_ERZ651803 | MGnify/ENA primary metagenome ERZ651803 (study PRJEB26909, sample SAMN07631231) | bioreactor metagenome | isolation source: Switchgrass digestor | place: USA: Dartmouth... | reverse complement strand
ATTGTAGAAGGGCGTATTGAATGGGATGATAGATATAATGACAGAACGCCCAAATTTATCATAGATGGACAGGAATACAGCTTGGAAGAATTCGGTAGGATATTGATGTCTTGCGAAGGATGGAACTTTAGATTAGAAATAATTGAACCTACAGAATAGGTTTATATTCACAGTATTAAATTTAAAAGCAAAAAGATTATGCTTATATAGAAATATTAACCTAATAGATTTGTAAAAAATTTTTTTGCAAACCTTTGCTACAATGTGAGCAGGCTTGTTAGCTTTATCAAAAAAACATCTTAAGAAATAGACCCGTGGAAGAGTTAGATTCTTATGAGGAATGGCTTAGTGTATTTTATAAAGAGGGACTAGATCAAAAGGAACTTTCAAACGGCAGGATTCAAAGGAAAAATACAGGAGAGATATCTATTTCAATTTTAAGTTATGTATTATCTTTTTATTACAATAGAAACATCGATTGTAGTTAATATATGCATTAGGAGTAATTATAATGGAGGGGATTATGAAAAAAATAATTACGATTCAACACACTCAATCAATACATCATACAAATGGAATGATTGGTTCTTGAACAGATTGGGATTTAACAGATAAAGGAATTAAGCAAGCTGAAATTACTGGAAAGTATATTGGAATAAAACCAATATTAACAGATCTATTAAGAGAAAGTAATCTTGGAGCTGCTGTAGGCAAATCAGCAATACATTAAGTATTTTTTACGCAATTTGGCTTGGATTTGAAGTTGAAATGCTAAATAAATGTGATGAATTTGGACTTCCTGGAGATGTATCTTTTTTACAGGAAAAAGAAGATGGCAAACATATCATAAGACGGTTAAGTGATATGTCTTATATAAAAATTGTAAACTTTATCAAGTAAATTTCATAATTAAAAATCGTTGATTTTCTCAGATTTATTTAAGTCAAAAAAGGATTTTACCCCTTTAATCTCGAATTTGATAAGTGACAGAAAAACCTATTCGAAATGAGTGAAATCGTCATTAGGCTTAAAGAAAATCCTGTGTTTCGCTAATGTTATGGCTTTGATACTCTTAGCAAATTACCATCTGAATTTACTTTCAGTAGGCCCCTTGAGAATATGGTTATATATTACGATATAAAGATTCATTTAAAAATGAGTTAATTCTTAATACTCTTTTTTAACCATGATTAAAAATTTAATTGTGAAATTTCCTCATAAAATTAAAAAATTTGGATTTAGTTATATAAAACATAATACTTTTTTTAATAAGTCTATTAAATGATAACAACAAAATGTATAATATAAATGATATTTGTACACTTTTAAAGGGGTGAGATTAATAGATTGAATAAAAATGATACGATAAGTACTTTAAGAAAATGGTATGATTTTAAATTAAAGATAATAATTGAGGGAATGGTTGTAGGAGTTTTTGCTGGAATACTGGTTGTTTTCTACAGATATCTAATACAGAAATCATTTGAATTCTCACAAAATATGTATTCATTTCAGTTAAAGCATTACTGGGTGATTCCTATTTGGTTTTTAGGGTTAATTATAGGAGGATGGTTTGTAGGTAAACTTGTTAAGAAAGAGCCAATGATTTCAGGAAGCGGAATACCTCAAATAGAAGGTGTCCTGTCAGAAAAGCTTCATATGAATTGGTGGAAAGTGATATTAGGGAAATTTTTGGGCGGAATTATATGTATAGGTGCTGGATTATCATTGGGTAGAGAAGGTCCATCTATTCAAATGGGGGCTGCTGCTGGACAAGGTTTTAGCAGATTGTTTAAAAGATTAAAGCTTGAAGAGAAGCACCTTATTACTTGTGGAGCAAGTGCTGGACTTGCTGCAGCATTTAATGCACCTATTGCAGGATTGATTTTTGCTCTGGAAGAAGTGCACAAAAATTTTTCTCCTTTAGTCATGTCATCTGCTCTTGCAGCATCATTAACGGCAGATTTTATATCAAAGGAATTTTTCGGATTGAAGCCAGTATTTGATTTTAAGCAAATCAATCCAATTCCATTGAACAAATATATATTTTTAATTATTTTAGGAATAATAGTTGGATTGCTCGGAATAGTCTTCAATAAAGTACTTCTTAAAACACAGGAAATTTACGGAAAGCCAAAATGGATGTCACCTGAAGCAAAGATTATTGTAGCATTCCTTATAGCAGGAATAGTAGGATTAATTTTACCTGAAGTATTGGGTGGAGGCCATGAGCTTATAAGTTTAATTGTAAATACATCATTTTCAATAAAAGCGTTATTATTAATTTTACTTGTGAAGTTTTTATTTACCATGACAAGCTATGGTTCATCAGCGCCAGGAGGAATATTTTTACCACTTTTAGCCATTGGAGCACTTATAGGTGCTGTATATGGTAAAGCTATAAGCTATTTATTTGGATTTAGTCAGGATTATATTATTAATTTTGTTATACTTGCTATGGCAGGATATTTTACAGCTATCGTAAAAGCACCAATTACCGGATGTATATTAATAACTGAAATGACAGGGTCTTTTTCACACTTGCTTTCAGTGGGATTAGTCTGCTTAACTGCATATATTGTTGTTTGTGTTCTGAATTCAATGCCTATTTATGAAGCACTATTAGAAAGAATTCTCAATAAAGGGACAGATCAAACTAAAAGCAGAAAGGATACTAAAGTGATTATTGAAACTTCAATTCTATTAGGGTCAATGCTAGATGGTAAAAAAATCAAAGAAATTGAGTGGCCTTCTGATTGCCTTGTGGTAGGGATTAAAAGAGGAGAAACGGAGATAATTCCAGATGGAGATACAAATATATCAGCAGGAGATTATCTTATTGTATTATCCAATGAAGATAATGCTGCTGAAATAAAAGATTATTTATCAGAAGCAGGGGAAAGTGTATATTTACAGTAAGTAATCAATAATTTAAAAGAAATTTAGATATGACTCCTACAAGTAGGTATTGTTCTGTTGTAGGAGTTTTTATATAGTTCAATTTTGAGCTGAAAAAAAGGAGGATTTTTACTTATATGTAGATAATATGATAATATAAAATAAAATGCTTCATTAAGGAGGAGTGAATATGAAGCGTGTATATGAGATTGTTATTTTTATAATCGTATTTTTAACCATATTTTTATTGACAAGCTGTTCAAGAGAAGCAGATGATACAAAAAATAATGATGAAGCCTTATTAAATGCACTTCAGGAAATGTATCCTGAAAATGAAAATATAACTTCTTATTCTCCTGATGGGAAATATATTGGTGAAGCATATGGAACAATTACTGAAATTACAGCAGGTGGGTTTTTCCCCTATGAAGGAATTCGCATATTAAACGTAGATGATGACGATGTTATTTGGGAAATGAAGCCTGGAGGATATGAAATAAGCTTTATATGGTCTCCTGACAGCCAATATGTAGGAATCTACTATACAGGGCGGACATGGGGAGAAAGCATTGTTGTTGATATAAAGGGTGAGAAGTCAATTTCATTACCTAAACTTGAGGAGATTGTTTCTCACTACGGTGAAAGTGTAAAACCAGAAGAAAGCCGACCTGACCCATATTTTGAAATCTGTGGGTGGAAGGATTCGAAAACTGTAATTGTGGATTTTCGTTGGACTAAGGTTGATGGAGAAAAGTTCAATGGTCAATATACATTTAATGTAAAAACCAATGAGGTAGTTTATAGATAGATATAATTAGATTTTGCCTTTTATCACTCTGTTCTCAAAAGCACAGATTATTTTACACTACCGACTACTTATCTTTCGAAAAATATATGTAACAAAAAACCCTCTTTCATCTTTATTTTCAATATACTTAATTAAATCAAATGATTTTTTTACATCTTCAAAATCAGATGGTTGAATTAAATCCTGTATTCTAATTCTAGAATCAACTTGGTGTTTATGTCCAAACCCAGAAACAAATAAAATCCCATTATCAGATATATGATCTTTAATATTTGCAAGTTGTTTCTTGCTTAACCTATAATGGTTAATTATGATATTATCGAATACCCCAATATCATTTAAAGCATTCAATTTACTTAGGTCAATCTTTATCTTATTTACAACATAATTATTCCTTTTTGCAAACATCTCTAAACGTTCAAGTGCTTTGCTGCTAAAATCTACTCCAGTAACCTTAAAGCCCTTCTCAAGTAAAAATAGAGAGTTTCTACCATCTCCACAGGCTATATCAAGAACAGTGCCTTCTTTGAAGTATGCAATATGGTCAACTAGTGATTTTTCCGGACTTAGTAAATTATCATCCCTACTAGCAAATTTTCCATCCCAGAATCTTTCATCTCCCATATACTCCATTTCATAACCCCCTATTTATAATCCATTTATATTGATTATTGATAAAACTCAATTATTATATATGAATTATACCATAAAAAACTAACAGGAGAGTTTACTCCTGTTAGTTAAATATTTTTATGGCCCTATCCAGTATGCCATTTAAGTAGGCTAGCAATATTCCATAATTGGTTATAGGCACCTTTAGTTCTCTGCAGGCTTTTATTCTGTTTTGAATTTCTTTTCTATTTACCATACATCCCCCACAGTGTATGACAAGATTGAATTTCTTTAAGTCTTCTGCAAAATTGTACCCTGTTTGGAAATGAAAGTTAAATTTTTTCCCTGTTTTGCTTTCAAGGAGCTTAGGGATTTTTACTCTTCCGATGTCAACGTGACTGGTATTGTGGGTACAGTTTTCCGCTATTAGTATATTAGCCTCTTCTGGTAGATTTGATATGGCATTTGTTCCTTTTACGAATTCATCTAATTCTCCCTTTTGCCTTGCAAATAGTATTGAAAAGGATGTTAAGTTGATATCTTTGGGAACTATTTTGTCTACCATTTTGAATATTTGGGAGTCAGTAATCACCAAATCTATATCTTTGATATCCTTAAGAGCAGATTCAAGCTCCTTATCCCTTACTACATAGCTTTTGATTCCATGGTCCAATAAATCTCTCAGAACTTGTACCTGAGGAAGTATGAGCCTTCCTTTTGGAGCTTCCTTATCAATTGGGACTACAAGTAATACTTTTCCATTATAAGGTACCAAATCTCCTACAAGGGGAAGGTCTTCCTGTATATTTTTTATTTTCTTTATTAGCTCATCCTTAAGAACATCTATGTTTATATTTTTAAGAGAGGAGGTGAAAACTGCATCCTTATATCTTTGCTTAAGTTTATCTACATAATCTCTGTTTACCTTATCTATTTTGTTTATAACAAGAATATAAGGTGTATTGTATTTTAAAAATTTATTTTCCATATCTTTAAGGGTATATTCATCAATGTCTTCTACATCCATTACATATATGGCAATATGGGTTCTTCTGGTTACTTCTAAGCTTTTATTAACTCTTAAGGCTCCAAGGATTCCATCATCGTCAATGCCAGCTGTATCTATGAAGAGTACAGGCCCAACAGGATTTAATTCCATGGCTTTTTTTACTGGATCTGTGGTGGTACCCTCTATGTCGCTTACTATGGATATTTTTTCACCAGCAATGGCATTTAAAAGCGAAGACTTGCCAGCATTTCTCTTTCCAAATATAGATATGGTTATTCTGTTTGAATTAGGAGTATTGTTCATGTTTCCACCTCTATAAATATAAGTCCCTTTGTCCTTCTTCAATTAGCTTTAATTTTTCTTCAACAATTGCTCTTACTTTTGGATTCATCTCTTCTAATTTTTCAAGCTCCTTTTCAATGACTATGTTTCCGGATTTAACAGTGTTTTCAGTTGCATAATCCAGTAGATATTCCTTAAAGGTAAGTATTGCATTGGGTATGCAGAAGTTCTGAATAAGTCCTGGCTTTGCCATGCTCATGAAATTTTCTCCAGTTCTTCCACTTCTATAGCATCCAGTACAGAAAGATGTTATATATCCTTCCTTATTCAATTCATTTATTACGCTATCAAGGGAGCGCATATCTCCAAGCTGGAACTGTTCTTTATCTGGGATATAATCCTCCTCTTCATATCCGCCAATGCCAATTCTTGAACCAGCATCAATTTGAGATACTCCTAGAGGCAATACCTCTCTTCTAATTTCTGCGCTTTCTCTGGCAGTAAGTATTAATCCAGTATATGGAACGGAAAGCCTGATTATAGCTACAAGCTTCTTGAAATCTTCATCTGAAACTAGATATTTTCCTTGTTCAGGATAATCAGTATTTATAGCGGGTTCAATTCTTGGAACAGAAATGGTATGAGGTCCTACTCCAAATGTTTTTTCCAAGTGTATTGCATGGGTTAGCAATCCCATAACCTCATATTTCCAATCAAACAAACCAAATAGAGCTCCTATTCCCACATCATCAATTCCAGCCTCCATAGCCCTGTCAAGTCCATATAGTCTCCAGGCAAAGTCACTTTTCCTATCTCCCTTTGGATGCAGCTTCTTGTATGTATCATGGTGATAAGTTTCCTGGAATATCTGGAATGTACCTATTCCTGCTTTTTTAAGCTTTTTATAGTTTTCTACATCTAAGGGTGCAGCATTGATATTAACCCTTCTTATTTCTCCATTTCCATTTTTAGTGCTGTAGACAATCCTCATGGTTTCAGCTATGAAATCTCCATCATAATCAGGATGTTCACCATATACCAGTATAAGCCTTTTATGTCCTTTGCTTTCCAAAATCTTTACCTGTTCTATTAGTTCTTCCTTAGTCAGTGTTTTTCGAACTATTGCATTGTTGTCTCTTCTAAATCCACAATATACACAGTTGTTTATGCACTTGTTTCCTATATAAAGTGGTGCAAAAAACACAATTCTGTTTCCATATATCTCTTCTTTTAATTTTTTTGCTGCATCGAATATTTCTTCTATTAGGTCTTTGTCTTCTACCTGAAGTAACTTAGCAGTTTCTATTGGCTCTAGGCGCTGTTTGCTTAAGGATTTTGAAATTATGCTTCTTATTTCATCCCTGCTGGCATTTTTACCTTCTTCTAGCAGGCTTAATATCTCATTATCGTTTATAAAGTCTTCTTTATACATCTTTAATCCTCCCATTATAATTGATGTGATCTCCTCTCCCCATGTCCACTTTAAAGCTTACTTTTTTTACTCTTTCTTCAATTTTCTTCAGTTGATGAATATCTGTGATTTCTTTACCTTTATATATTTCATATTTTTTTCTTGCTTCAATAGGGGAAAGGTTTAGCATTACTACATTAGCACCTGCCAATATGCCTTTTTCCAAACCTTCACTTGAAAGGGTATTTAATGCTGTAGTAGCTGGTATAAGAGCATTGGGAAGTAATAGTCTTGTTAATGATATCATTGTTAGGGTTGTTTCTATGGAGCCATTTTCAAATCCCCTTAATGGAGTGTCAGGATGGGAAATCAAAGGTCCTATTCCTACCATAGCCGGTTCAAGTCTTTTTAAAAACAATAAATTATCTGCAAGTGTTTCATTAGTTTCACCAGGCAATCCAACTATAAATCCTGCTCCAACCTGATAGCCTATTTCCTTTAGGTTAATTAAGCACTTTATTCTGTGTTCAAATGACATACCTTCATGAAGGCTATCATATAGCTTTTTAGTTGCAGTTTCATGTCTTAAAAGAAATCTATCTGCTCCTGCATTATAAAGCTTTTCATAGCTTTCCCTGCTTCTTTCTCCTATGGACAAGGTTACAGCAACATCTTTGTACCTGTTCTTTATGCTTTTAATTATGTCTACTAATATTTCATCTGTATAATATGGGTCTTCTCCACCTTGAAGTACAAAGGTCTTGTATCCCAGTTTATTTCCTTCTTCTAGGGATACAAGTATCTCTTCTTTTGACAACCTATATCTTTCAACCTTCTTGTTGTCTCTTCTTAATCCGCAGTAATTACAGTTGTTTTTACAGTAGTTTGTAAACTCTAACAATCCTCTAACAAATATCCTGTTTCCATATGTTCTTAAGGTAGTATTGTAAGCTAATCTATACAGCTTATCTCTGTCGTTTTCCATTAGATTACCCAATAAGTATAGGAGTTCTTCTCTTGTTAGAGAGTTTTTTAAGTATAGCTTTTCTAGAATTTCTCTCATACGTCTATTTCCTTTTTAGATATGGAAGTTTTGACTATACAGTTATTTAAGTTTCCTAGCTTTCCTGTAAAGCTATTTATCTCATCTAAAGTACCTATGACTGTTATGGCTATAACAGAGATATACTCTTCTTCAAATGGTATTCCCATTCTCCCTTTTATTATATGTTTATAATTTGATACGATTTTGTTAAACTCGATTTGTATTTTTTCAGGGTTTTCCAGTATGGCACTTATAACAGCAATTCTCTTTTTCAAAGAGATTCCTCCTTTCAAAATAAAAAACTTCCCATGAAAGGAAGTTAAGCACACTAAAGTACTAATTCCCTTTCAATATAGAAAACTCTAGTATTGGCAGGTATTAGGTATGTTTTCAGACCAAAAAAATTAAGGCGCACCTCAATCTTTTTGGATATCAACTTGATAATATTTTAACAATATTTAGTGAATATGTCAACAAATTATAAGTTTATAATTTTTTCCTTTTGTTGCTTATTTATTATGTTAAAATAGCTTTATTAAGGGTAAATCAAATATGTTAGTGTTTTTCTATACTTATAATTTTAAATAAGCTATTTTTGTGGTTATTATGCTATGATTAATATATTAAATTTAATGCTACTATAATAGATTATTAATCAATAAAAATGAAATAGAAAGACCTTATTGTTGCTACAAGAATGAATTTAGAGTTATATATAATATAGGGTCGCAGCGGAATAATTTAGTCAACATACTTATAAAATTTGCATGGTATGCATTATAAGCTTAAATTTATCGTAATATATGTTTCAGGGAGGTTGGATAAATGACAAATTTTACAAAAAAAGCAATTAAAGATACTTTTATTGAATTACTTAGCGACCGTCCCCTTTCACAGATTACCGTCAAAGATATTGTTGAAAAATGTGGCATCAACCGGAGCTCTTTCTATTATCACTTTCAGGATATTCCATCGCTAATCGAGGAAATTATATTGGAAGAGGCAGATCGTATTATTGCTGAATATCCAACTCTTGATTCTCTAGAAATGGGATTTAATGCTGCAATTGATTTTGCAAAGAAGAACCGCCGTGCAATACTGCATATTTTCAAGTCTGTAAACCGTGATATTTTTGAGGAATATCTTTGGAAGGTTTGCGATTATGTTGTAGTTTCCTATACAAAAACTGTATTTAAAGATAAGCCAATTTCAGAAGTTGATCGTGACATAATAGTGGAGTTTTATAAAGCACAGTGCTTTGGTATGGTTATTGACTGGCTTAGAAGTGGAATGAAGGAGGATGTTCACAATAAAATTCATCGAATATGTGAATTGCAAAAAGGTATGTTTGAAGAAATGATTCGCAGAAGCATTGAAAATGAATAATATATTCAACATCGGGAGTAATGTGTTTAAAAATTAAACATATTGCTCCCGGTTTTTAATTTTTAATCATATATTTTCCCTGTGTTCAAAATTTGGACACAGGCAATTTTTTGTCGGTTGATGTCGATTTTCGATAGAAATATAATTCTGATGATAACAGGTATGAAGGGGCATATTGCTTATATCTGTGATTGCATTTGATTCCAGAAGGTTTGGTATTAAGAATGGTGGAGAATTTTTGCTTTAAGGGGATGAAGACAGATGAAATTTGGAAAAGCTGTGGTAAAGTTCCGTGTGCCTATTCTAATTTTGACATTTGTTTTAATAATTCCATCAGTACTTGGATATATCAACACAAGAGTAAATTATGATATGCTTACCTATTTGCCAGAGGATATGGAAACTGTTATTGGACAGGATGAATTAAGAAAGGATTTTGGAAAAGGTGCTTTTTCTTACATTATTGTAGAAAATATGTCTAAAAAGGATATTGCAGAATTGAAATCAAAAATTGAGAATGTAGAGCATGTAGATACAGTTGTTTGGTATGATTCTGTTTTAGATTTATCAATGCCAATGGAAATGTTGCCAGATGAACTATATTCTGCATTTAATACTGAAAATGCAACTCTAATGGCAGTGTTCTTTGATTCGCCAACTTCTGCAGATGTTACTATGGATGCAATAAGGGAAATTCGTTCAATATGCGGAAAGCAATGTTTTGTATCAGGCTTGTCGGCACTTGTAACAGATTTGAAGGATTTGTGTATGAAGGAAGAGCCAGTTTATGTTGCTATAGCTGTAATACTTGCCTGTGCAGCAATGATACTCCTTCTTGATAGCTGGCTTATTCCTTTTGTATTTCTTGTTTCTATTGGAATGATGATCTTAATAAACATGGGAAGCAATTTCTTTTTGGGAGAAATATCATATATAACGAAAGCCCTTTCAGCAGTTCTGCAGCTTGCTGTTACAATGGACTACTCTATTTTTCTGTGGCATAGGTATAACGAACTGTGTATGAGATATACGGATAGAATGGAAGCAATGGCTATTGCAATTAAGGAAACAATGGCAAGTGTAGTAGGAAGTTCAGCTACTACTATAGCAGGATTTGTTGCCCTTTGCTTTATGTCCTTTACAATGGGACGGGACCTTGGCATTGTAATGGCAAAGGGGGTACTCCTTGGTGTCATTGGCTCTGTAACAGTGCTTCCTTCGCTTATCCTAATACTTGATAAATCATTGCAGAAGACAAGGCACAGGTCTCTAATTCCTAATATGGAAGGTTTAGCAAAAAATATAGTAAAGGTATTCCCTATATTTCTTGTTGTTTTTGCTGTTCTTATTCTACCTGCATATTATGGCTATAAGAAAACTAACAGCGAAGTGTATTACGATATGGGAGGATGCTTGCCAGAGGATATTGAATATGTTATTGCTAACTCGAAGCTTCAGGAAAGCTTTGACATTGGCTCTACGCATATGCTTTTAGTTGATACTTCTGTTCCATCAAAGGATGTTCGCTCTATGATAAAGGAAATGGAGCAGGTTGACGGAGTAAAGTATGTATTAAGCCTTGAATCGGTCATAGGTTCAAGAGTTCCAGAAGAGGTTTTGCCAGATTCGATTACATCCATTATAGAAAGCAACAAATGGAGGCTAATGCTTATAAATTCTGAATATAAGGTTGCAAGTGATAGTGTAAATGACCAAATTGATAAGCTAAATGCAATACTTAAAAAATATGACAAAGGTGGAATGCTCATTGGCGAAGCACCATGCACAAAGGATATGATTGAAACGACAGACCATGATTTTAAAGTTGTCAATACATTTTCGATTTTAGCAATATTTGCCATTATTGTGTTGGTTTCAGGAAGCATTTCACTTCCATTTATTTTAATTGCTGTAATTGAACTTGCAATATTCATCAATCTTGGGCTTCCACATTATTTTGGCCAGAGTCTGCCATTTATTGCACCTATTTGCATCAGTACAATTCAGCTTGGTGCAACTGTAGACTATGCAATTTTAATGACAATGAGATATAAGGCTGAAAGAACAAGTGGAAAGGATAAAAAAGAATCTGTTCAAACAGCTATTGCAACATCAATTCCATCTGTAATTGTGTCGGGCATGGGATTGTTTGCTGCAACCTTTGGAGTTGCTGTTTACTCAGATATTGATATAATCAGCTCCATGTGTATGCTTATGGCAAGGGGTGCTATTATTAGTATGCTGATGGTCATATTCATTTTGCCAGCACTTTTACTTCTTTGTGATAAAGTAATTTGCAAAACAACTGTTGGTATGGTAAAAATCAATAAATTGGAGGTTATGACCAATGAAGGATAAGATAATAAAAATCATTTCTCTTTGCTTATGTGTAGCTATAATTACCGGAGGGTCAGTTTATGTACTTGCATCAAAAAAGGGCGATGAAATAAATACAGAAAATGAAAAGGAGGAAAGTATAGCTGAAGATAGTCCAAAGGAAGCTATATCAGATACCAATGTATTTAAGGATGAGACAGTATATGTCCTTGCTAATGCAGATGGCACTGTACAAAAGATTATTGTAAGCGATTGGATAAAAAATAAGTCTTTAGAGGGAAAAATCAATGATGTAACTGAACTTAAGGATATAGAAAATGTAAAAGGTGACGAAGAATATACACTTGGAGGCAATAACACCTGTGTATGGGATGCACAGGGAAATGACATATATTATCAAGGTACAATAGAAAAGGAGCTTCCAGTAAATGTAATGGTTTCATATAAGCTTGACGGTAAAAATGTATCTTATAATGAGCTTGCTGGAAAGAGCGGCAAAGTGACTATTCGCTTTGACTATAAAAATAACCAGTATGAAAAAGTGAAAATAAATGGTGAAGATGAAACGGTTTATGTTCCTTTTGTAATGCTTACAGGAATGCTTCTTGATAACAGTAACTTTACCAATGTTGAAGTATCAAATGGAAAGGTCATTAACGATGGAGATAGGATAGCAGTAATAGGGTTTGCTTTGCCAGGTCTTCAGGAAAGCCTTGGAATAGATAAGGATAAGCTTGAAATACCATCATATGTTGAAATAACAGCTGATGTTACAGATTTTTCCCTAGGAAACACTGTTACTTTAGCAGCAAATACACTGTTTAGTGAAATTGACACAGAAAAGATTAATTCCATATCGGATTTGACTGATTCAATGGATGAGTTAAACAATGCTATGGCAAGGCTTATTGACGGTTCTTCTTCTCTGTATGGAGGTCTTTGTACACTTCTTGACAGATCAGGAGAGCTAATTAATGGAATTAATCAGCTTGCAGATGGTGCTGCAAAGCTAAAAGATGGAGCATATTCCCTTGATGAAGGTGCAGATAAACTATATGAAGGAATTAAAGCTCTTTCAAGCGGACTTGATACTCTGTCATCAAATAATGATAGACTAAACGAAGGTGCAAAAAAGGTTTTTGAAACCCTTCTTTCCACTGCTACAACACAGTTAACTGCAGCAGGAATTCAGGTACCTCAGCTTACCATTGATAATTATGATTCTGTGTTAAATGGGGTTATTAAATCAATTAATGATAAAATATATAATCAGGCTCTTGAACAAGTTACTTCAGCAGTTGAAGAAAAACGGGATTATATAAAATCACAGGTTACTTTAGCTGTGCGTGATGAAGTAGAAAATCAAGTTACATCAAAGGTTAAGGAGAAGGTTGCAGAAGAAGTTACCAAAGCAGTGGAAGAACAGGTATCTCAACAGGTTACAAAAACTGTACACGAGAATGTTGAAGCACAGGTGATTCTTGCTGTGACCGGTATGGACAAGTCAACCTATTATGAAGCTGTTTCAAAAGGACTTGTGGATAAGGAAACACAGAATGCAATCAACTCTGCTGTTAATAAAAAAGTGGGAAGTACAGAAATTCTAAACTTAATTTCATCAAACGTAAATGAGCAAATGCAAAGTGAAGAAGTTACTTCTATTATTTCACAAAAAGTCGATGAACAGATGAAAACCGAACAGGTAAAGAATTTAATCAATATACAAGTTAATTCAAAAATGGAGGAAAATGACATTCAGGTGTTGATTGAGCAAAATACAGAAGCACAGATACAGAAGGCTATTTCCGAAAATATGACTAGTGAAGAAGTACAGTCAAAGATTTCAGCTGCATCGGAAGGTGTAAAATCTGTTATGGATCTTAAAGCTTCACTTGATGAATACAATGTATTTTATCTTGGACTCATAAGCTATACTTCAGGTGTGGCACAGGTAGCAGATGGTGCTTCTGATTTGAAGGATGGAGCTGGTGAGTTGAAAAATGGAACAAATACTTTATACAATGGCATCTGTTCACTATACGATGGAATATTGACAATGAAAAATGGCGCTCCAGCTCTTGTAGATGGCATCACACAGCTAAAAGATGGAGCAATGCAGCTTTCAGATGGACTTTCACAGTTCAATGAAAAGGGCATTGAAAAGCTAATTGATGCTGTTGATGACGTTGAAATCTTTGTAGATAGGCTAAAAGCAGTTGTAAATGTATCAAAGAATTACAAGTCCTTTGCTGGAATTAGCGACGATACAGACGGTAATGTGAAATTCATATATCGAACAGAGGAAATAAAATAATACAAGTATTGTGTTAGATGGGGTACTCTTTTCTGTTATAGGAAAGGGTACCCTATCTTATTTAATATAAAAAAAATAAAGGTGATATTATTTTAATGTCGAATATATATTCATTAAAAATTATTAAGGAGTGATTTTAACAATGGAAGTTGTTATTAGACCAATAGACATTGAAGATGCTTCAGATTTAAATAAAATCAGAATTATGGAAGGAGTTAGAGAAAATACCCTTGCGATTAGCAGTGAAAGGGTTACAAGTACAGAGGATTATTTAGCTAATTTAACTCCAAACAACCATTTATTTGTTGCTGAAGTTGAGGAAAATGGAACCAAGAAGATAGTAGGAGTAGTAGGGCTTAATATTTACAGCCTTCCAAGATTAAGGCATTCAGCTAGTATTGGCATAATGGTACATAGGGATTACCAAAATATGGGAATAGGGACTAAACTATTGAAGAAGGTTATTGATTTGGCAGATAAGGAGCTTATGCTTGTAAGAGTTGAGCTAAACGTCTATGTTGATAATGAAAGGGCTATAAAGCTATATGAATCCTTTGGATTTAAAATAGAAGGCAGAAAAAAATATGCTTCCATAAGAAATGGAGAATATGTTGATGAATATTTAATGGCAAGATATAACTTGAAGTAAATATTGTTTAAAATATGAACTCCCTTTTCTCTTTTGCATAATGTATAAATATAAGGTTATATGAAGTAAAATAAATATTTCTAATTAGATCAGGCAGTGCATTATTAGATGCATGTAGCCGGGCCTTATTTGGCAGCAGGCTTTAAACCTGTGGGACTAGTAATAGTTTCACAGGTTTTATTTCTTTAGATTTAAGGAGAGGGGAGTTAAATGGAGTACAATTACAAAAGTATCAACAAGGTATTATGGTTAGTGTTGCTTGCTAACTTAGTTGTAGCAGCCATGAAAATAGCAATAGGAAAAGCTATTGGCAGTGCTAGTATACTAGCTGATGGGTTTCATTCTTTAACAGATGGTTCATCAAACATTATTGGATTAATTGGAGTAAGGATTGCATCAAAACCTGTAGATAAGTGCCATCCCTATGGCCATAGAAAGTTTGAAACATTGGCAGGATTATTTATTTCTGTAATGCTATTTATAATAGGCTTAAATATTGTATATGAAGGAATATACAGAATAATAAATCCTAATATGCCGGATGTAACCTTAGAAAGCATAATAGTTCAAGTTTTTACAATAATTGTGAATATTATTATATGTGCTTATGAATATAGCATGGGAAAGAGATTCAAAAGCGGTATCCTAATATCTGATTCCATGCATACAAGAAGCGATATATTTGTATCCCTTGGTGTGTTGGCTACGATAATTGGCATAAAGCTGGGACTTAATTCAATATTGGATTTGATTGTATCTTTTATAGTGGCAGCTTTTATACTTCGTGCTGCCTATGAGGTATATAAATATAACAGGGATATATTAGTTGATAGGGCAGCAGTTAATGATGAGGAAATAAGGCGTATTTGTCTGGATTTTGATGAAATTAAGGATATCTATAGAATCAGAAGCAGAGGTATTGAAGAGGATATACATGTAGATATGCACATATTAATGGATCCTAACATAAGCATAGAAAAATCCCATGAGCTAATTCATAAAATGGAAGAGAAAATGGAAAGGAGCCTAAACAAAAATGTGCAATTATTTGCTCATATAGAACCCTTCAATAACCATCAAAAATTAGGCTAATTATTGAGAAAATAAAAACAACTGTACTTCTATCTATGGTATAATGAATATAATCTTGAACAAGGAGGGGGATAAATGTATAAGTTTCCAAAAAATTTATATACAGATGTGAGAATAGAAGATGTAAACTATAGTGAGATTACCTATAGAAATGGAGAGCTTCAGCAAAATTTAAAGAGGAGCTATAAAGGTGGGTTTATAAGAGTTTTTGATGGCAGCAGGTGGTACTACAGCTCTACAACAGATGTGGATAATATTCAGGAAGAGATAGATAATCTGGCAGTTATGGCAAAGGAAAATGAGAGCATAATGGATAATCCCATTGTAAAAAAATTTGAAATAAACAAGGGAGAATTCCTTCACTTCAAGGAAAATGATATTTTAAAGGTCAGCCAGGAAGAAAAGCTTGATTTGCTAAAATCCTTTTTCCCTATTATAGAGGAAAGGGAAGAAGTCAAAATGTGGAGAGCTGTATATCTGGATAGGAAGATTACAAAGGAATTCTACTCCAGTAAGGGGGCTAATTTAAAGTTTGATTATCAGACCTGCGGGATAGCCTTTAGATATTCTTTAAATGTAGAAGGCAAAACATTAGATAGCAGCTATGACAAGACTGTAGTTAATTTTGATGAATTAAAAGGGCTCCATGATGCTTTAAAAAGGACATTAGATAGAGACATTAAATTTGTTAAGAATGCTAAGACTGTAAAACCTGGAAAATATACTGTAATATTTTCACCTGTTGCAACGGGAGTATTTACCCATGAAAGCTTTGGACATAAAAGTGAGGCTGACTTCATGATAGGAGATGAAACTATGATGAAGGAATGGCCTATTGGTAAAAAGGTTGGTGCAGACAATCTGTCCATAGTTGACAGTGGAGATATTTTAGGCAGTGGGTTTGTACCTTTTGATGATGAAGGAACTAAAGCTCATAAAACCTATTTAATTAAGAATGGAATTCTTTCAGGCAGGCTTCACAGCACTATTACAGCAGAGTCCCTTAATGAAGATACAACAGGTAATGCCAGAGCATTGAACTTTGAATTTGAACCAATTGTCAGAATGACAAATACCTATATAGAGCCAGGGGATAAGACTAAGGAAGAGCTTATCTCTGAAGTAAAGGAAGGCATATTGATAGAGGATATAAATCATGGGTCAGGCATGTCTATTTTTACTATTGCACCTAGAATAAGCTATATGATAAGGGATGGGAAAATTGCAGAACCAGTAAACATATCTGTTGTAAGTGGAAATGTAATGGAAACCCTTCATGAGATAGATGGAGTTTCAAAGGAATTTGAGATTCTCTCATTTACATTAGGCGGCTGTGGGAAGATGGAACAGTTCCCACTTCCAGTAGGATTAGGTGGACCTTACATTAGAGTAAACAATGTAACTGTACAATAGGGGGTGTAATAGTGATAAAGGAAAAATATATTTCTAGAGTAAAGGAAATAAGTGTAAATATAGTTCAGACTGATATAGATTCTGTCAGGAAAAAGGATATATCAAAAACTGGATTAAGGGTTTATGACAGTGGATGTATTGGAGTTGCAGGAGGTATGGGCAAAGTAGACGAAAAGGACCTTGAAAGGAGAGCAATTGATAATTTAAGCTTAAAGATACCTTATCCATGCAATCCTTCAGAAAATCTGAAAATGCAGGCAGACTATAGAAAAGAGATTTTTTCTGATGAGGAATTTGTTGAAGAAGCAGATGAGGTCCTAAGGATTTTAAGAAGTGAATTCCCAGATTTTACATTTTCTAATAAGATGTATCTTAATGAAATAGAAACAGGATTAAAAAATGATGTAGGACTTGATTTGCTTCATAGGGACAGACTATTATCAGCAGAATTTATAATAAAGGAGAAAGCATCTGCAAATGTTTTTGATGCCATGGCACTTTATGTAACGAGACAATACAACAGGGAAGAGCTTTTGAACATAATAAGAGATGAACTTAACGCCTACAGAAATCCAGTTAAGCTTCCTAAAGAAGGCAAACTTCCTGTTATATTCATGGATTATGATATGACTCCTATTACAAAGCTAATAGATGAGCTTAATGGCTACAAGTTTGGCACAGGAGCTTCATTGTTTAAGGATTTTATAGGAGATAAGAAATTTAATGAAGATTTCACCCTTTATCAAAGTGCAGAAAAAGAAGATTTAACTGATTCTCAATTCTTTGATGCAGAAGGGGTAATAAATGAGAACTTCAAATATGCTCTCATTGAAAATGGAAGGATAATTAGCCCATATACTGATAAGAAAACTGCCAATAAGTTCAATCTTCCTTTAACAGGTAGTGCTGTGGGAGAGTATGACAAGGTTCCATCCTTAGCACCAAGGTACTTTAAGGTTAAATCCAGCGATAAAACCTTAAAGGAACTTATAAATGGCCAGATGGCAGTAGCTGTTGTTATTGCATCTGGTGGAGACTTTACAGCAGAAGGAGTATTTGGTACCCCAGTTCAGTTGGCTCTTTTAACTGATGGAGAAAGGTTTATAGGAAGGCTTCCTGAGCTTAAGCTTTCAGGAGAGATTTATTCAATGTTTGGAGAGGATTTCATAGGTAGGTCAAAGGATAAGGCATTTCTTGGGCAACAGGCATTGGCACTAAACTTGAATGTTAACTATCTATAGGTATCTTCAAGATTAATAGATGTGGTTTACGAATTCGATCTAAAGGAGTTCGTAAACCTTTTTTAATATTAATAATTACGGGTAATTATAATATAATTTATAAAAATTAATATATTTGTGCGATGTAAAAAGGGTGAATGTAATGATTGAAATTAATGGAAAGTATAATACAGCCAAGATATTTACTAACACTATAGATAGTGGTGCCATTGATCAGATTACTGAACTATGCAATCAGGAATTTGTAAAGGATAGTACTATTAGAATTATGCCAGATGTTCATACTGGCATAGGATGTACCATTGGCACTACTATGACCATAACAGATAAGGTTGTACCTAATTTAGTTGGTGTAGATATAGGATGTGGAATAGAAACTGTAAAGCTAAAGTCTAAGAAAATTGACTTAAAAAAATTAGATAAAGTTATCCATGAATATATTCCATCAGGATTTGACATAAGGAAAAAGCAACATAGATATACAGAATATATAGATTTTGATAAGCTAGCCTGCAGGAAACATATTGATATTAATAGAGCAAGGTTGAGCATTGGTACCCTTGGTGGTGGAAATCACTTTATTGAAGTTAATATTGACAAGGAAGGAGCATTATATCTGGTTGTGCACACTGGAAGCAGACATCTGGGAAAGCAGGCTGCAGAATACTATCAGGAGCTGGCTTATAAGGAGCTTAAGAATAAAAGTGTTTCAGATAAAATAAAGAAAAACCTGTCCTATCTGGAAGGAGAAAACTTTATAAACTATTTAAGAGATATGAAGATAATTCAACAGTTTGCTGAATACAATCGTAAAGCTATTATAGATGAAATCATGAATAGATTAGGATTGGATGAAGATGGACAATTCACTACTATACACAATTATATTGATCTGGATAATATGATTTTAAGAAAAGGAGCTATTTCTGCTAAAAAAGGAGAAAGAATTATAATACCTATAAACATGAGAGATGGAAGTCTTATTTGCATTGGAAAAGGAAACAAGGATTGGAACTATTCAGCGCCCCATGGAGCTGGGAGAATTATGAGCAGAAGGCAGGCTAAAAAAGCTATTAGCCTAGAAGAATTTCAGAAATCAATGGAAGGTATATATACTACTACTGTAAATAAATCCACATTAGATGAATGTGCCTATGCCTATAAGCCAATGGATGAAATTATAAAAAATATAAAGGATACTGCTGAAGTAGTTAATATTATAAGGCCAATTTACAATTTTAAAGCTAGTGAATAAAGCCAGAGGAACTTTTCTCTGGCTTTGATGCATATTTTTTCATGCTTACAGTTTATGATAAGCTTTCTATAGCTCTTTTAGCCCAGTTAGAGTCATTAAGTATTGCCCTGCCTACTCCTATTAAATCAGCTTTGCCTTCCCTTAATATGTCTTCAGCAACTTGGACGTCTTTAATTCCTCCAGTTACAATAACTGGAATATTAACTGCTTTCTTTATTTCTAAAGATACTGGGGCAAAGTACCCTTCACCTGGGAAAGCATATCCACAGAATCCACCGGATATGTCAAGTATATCTACTCCTGCCTTTTCAAATTCTATGCTGGCTTTTACGCTATCTTCAACTGTAGTTCCACCTTCTGTTTTGTCTGTTGCGCCTAAACGGAGGAATATAGGATAACTGTTGCCAACAGCATTTCTTATTTCCTTTATGATTTCCAGATGTATTCTTATTCTACCATAGATATCCCCACCATATTCATCGGTTCTCTTGTTTGTAAGGGGTGAAAGGAACTGATTGAGGAAATATCCATGGGCTGAGTGAATTTCAACTCCATCAAATCCAGCATCCTTCACACGGATTGCAGCTTCTTTAAACTTTTGAATAATGTCCTTAATCTGATCTTTTGTAAGCTCTAAGGGAACAGATTCTCCCTTACGAGGATTTGGTATGGCTGATGGGGCTACAGGGTCATATCCTGTTATTTCCTTTGAAGCTGCGCTTCCAGCATGGCTTATCTGCATAACTGCCTTAGTGCCATTTTTATGTATGGTATCTGCTAGTTTCTTCAATCCATCTATTACACTATCATCTGCTATAGACATCTGCCTATGGCTGGCTTTCCCTTCAGGGGATACAAAACTATGCTCAATTATAATAAGCGATATATATCCTCCTTTAGATTTCTCATCATAATAGTTAAGTATATCCTCAGTTATTTTTCCTTCATTATCAGCTTTTGCAGTAGCCATAGGTGGCATTACCAGTCTATTCTTTAAACTTAAATTGTATGTTTCCAAAGGCTTAGTCAAGTAAGACATTACTATTCCTCCCCTTTTGATATTTTTAATTTTAATATACTACAATTGCTTTTCTACTTCAAACACTTATTAAATGATTTCATTAGCGCTGCTATATATAGCAAGGGGCTTTTTCCTATTTTTACTAAAGATATGTTTATAAAATGAAGAGCTGATTTGGGAAGGATTTGTATATTTAATAAATATTGCATAGAGACAAGTGTATTTATCATATTTTCTAACATAGGCAAAAATAGGGTATGGTGATTGTTATGCTAACTATTTATTTGAATATGGTACACATTTTTTTAATAGCCTTTGGAGTAGTAGTTGGTGCAAGCGTATTTAATGGGCTTGGAGCATTGATAACAGACAACCCTCCTCTTAAAGCTATGCTGGATATAGCTAAGTCAACAAAGATATGGGCTGTTGCAGTTGCCCTTGGAGGTACCCTCTCTTCCTTCAATGTCATAGATAAGGGACTATTCTATGGAGATTTTAAAGCCCTTGTAAAGCAGGCTATATATGTGTTGGTAGCATTATTGGGAGCAAATACAGGATATATGTTTATAAGGTTAATACAGAGGTGGGGAGAGATATGGGGAAGATAAAAGGAAAATACTTTTTAATATCCTTTGGTACAGGTTTAATAGCTGGAATATTGATTGGGGCTATAGTCTTGACTATGGTAGTTAGCTATAGAATGGATAAGCTATATGAAAACGTAGCAACATTAGAAAACATTATAAATGAGAAGGATTCTAAACTTAAAAAGCTGGAGGAATCAATAAATACAACGTATTTCGTACTTCAGGATATAGAAATAATAATCGAGTTTAAAGGAGAAGAAGCTGAAGATGAAATAGATAGAATTGAAATAGAAAAGGCCATAAAGGAAAAGTATACGGAACTATTAGGCAAGGAGGTAAAATCCATAGATCCGGATTTAGTAGTTAAGGTGGTAGACCAGAGGATATTCAGATTAGATGAAAAAGAATACATACTGAAAGTCAGTAAGCTTTTACTGTCAGAAACATTGAAGTTGTGGGTTGAAGTACAGCTTGCGGAATAATATGCTTTACATAGTTATGATTATGATATAAACTATGGATAGCTTAGTTCAAAGCAAAAGAGATGTTGCCATGAAAAAATGGTTTAAGAAACTCATCAAAATAGAGCAATTGACCTTCTTGATAGCATATGCGTCAGGAAGGTTTTTTATACCTTCTATACCTATGTTAGTGAATAAGATAATATAAATTATATAAACTGGGTATATAAAAAATAACATGGTGGTTTAATATATAGAAGTATTGGGAGGAGATTTTGTGAAGGTTATTATTGATGAAGATGCTAAGGATTTTATAATTAAGAAATCTGCTGACAAGAGTATAACCATAGCAGCTGCAATAGGAGGTTGTGGATGAGCCACTTTTTATGAACCATCAGTTATGATGGGACCACCAACTGATACAAGGAAGTATAATGTATATGAGTCTGATGGTATAAAGGTATATTTAGATGATGGAATTAGAATAAAGAATGACATGTTTAGAATCAGGTTTAATAGGTTTCTATGGGTGAAGCATATACAAGCTGAAGGAATAGCAATGATGAAGTAAGTTGAAAAGCTTTAAAGTATTAAGTATTATATGCTCCTTTTGTAGTAGACAGTTAGAATAATAATATCTGTTTATGACGAAGAGGAGCATATTTTTATTGATAATTAAAAAACAAAGTTGTCTATGTAATATTGACAGAGAAAACAATTAGCTATACAATAATATTAGCATATGCCAATATACTATAGAGAGGAATGAATGACAATGGCTGATTGTAATAGCTGTCCATCAAGAGGTACATGTAAATCTCAAGATGTGTGTACTATAAAGAATAATCCATATAATAATGTTAAGAAGATAATTGGCGTTATGAGTGGAAAGGGTGGAGTAGGTAAATCAACAATATCTGCTTTAATAGCCAAAGATTTGAATGATAAGGGATATAAGGTAGGCATAATGGATGCAGATATAACAGGGCCAAGTATACCAAGGCTTCTCAAGGTAGATCAGGAAAGAGCTACCGCTAATGACTTGGGAATAATTCCTGTAGAAACTGAAGATGGAATAAAAATAATAAGCTTAAATCTATTAGTTGAGGAGGAAGAAAATCCTGTTATATGGAGAGGTCCAATAGTTTCTGGAGTAGTTCAGCAGTTTTGGACTGATGTAATCTGGGGTGATTTAGATTATTTGATTATAGATATGCCTCCAGGAACAGGTGATGTTGCTTTAACTGTTATGCAAAATATACCTATTTCAGGGCTGGTAATAGTTTCAGTACCTCAAGATATGGTTTCAATGATAGTTGCAAAGGCAGTAAATATGGCTAAAAAATTGAATATACCTGTAATAGGTGTAGTGGAAAATATGAGTTATGTAATGTGTCCTGATTGCGGAAAGAGAATAGAAATATTTGATGGAGAAAATACAAAGGAGTTCTTAAGTGAACATGATCTAACACTTCTTGGAGAACTGCCAATGATAAAAGATGTGGCGAATATTCCAGTTAAGGGAAATAGGGAATTAAGCAACTTAGTTAAAAATATATTCAATGAAGTTGGTGAAAAAATAGTTGAGTATTTTGAATAGGTAATAATGGGGGATTAAAAATGCCTAGGAGAACAAGATGTAGAATTGTGGAGTTTTTTCCCAACTCAACAAGCTTTGCCCCAATAGATAAAAAAAATAAAGAGATTAGGAAGATAGAATTAAAGATTGAAGAGCTGGAAGCTATGAGGCTTAAGGATATAATGGGTTTATCTCAACAGGATTGTGCTGAAAAAATGGGAATATCAAGGCAGACATTTCAGAATATAATTGATAGTGCAAGACACAAGGTTGCTTTAGCTCTAACAGAGGGGCTAGGCATAGAAATTAGGGGAGGAGATTTTACTTCTGATTTATGTGAAGTAAAATGTAACTCCTGCAATGCCATCTATAGAGTAAAATATCTAAAGGATAGATTTGTATGTCCTATATGTAATTCCCATAGAGTTGATTGTCATAATAAAAATTCTATATGTGGCAACTGGTGCCAAAGATAGAAGTATAAACCCCTGATTTTTTGTCAATGATAAAGATAAAAAATACAGGGGGTTATCATATATGTGGAAAAATAAAAACTATTATAGAGATAAATCCGAAAGAATAATAAAATGTATCAATTTAATTTCTAAACATTTTGAAAGCAAAAAAACAGAAAAAGAGCAGTTAATAGAGGATTTGAAAAAGGCTCAAAGGGAATGGAAGATGAAGGAAGAATACTTTCAATGGGCTACTGACCCAGATCTTATAGAACATGCAATATATGAGCTTAAAGCTTCTAAAATAAAGTACATTTATTTTTTAAAAAAGGCAAAGGAATTGGAAAATAAGTAATATTTGTTTTACATGTCCCTTATTATATAATAAATAGATATTAAAGGGGGAATTCTAATGGACATAGGGATTGTGTTGGCTTTTCTATTTGGCCTTTTTTTGCTATATATTTTAGGAATGCTATTGGTAGTACCAATTAAGCTGTTAATCAAGCTAATTGTAAATGGAATATTGGGAGGTATTTTATTACTAATAGTGAATATTATAGGCAGCTTCATAGGGTTTAGTATAGTGATTAATCCCTTTACTGCAGTAATTGCAGGTATATTTGGAATACCTGGTGTAATTCTTTTGATAGTATTACAATACATACTATAGATAAGGGCTTCAGGCATTTGAAAAAATTCTGAAAATTTGATATTATATAATAAATAAAAACTATAAGGAGGCATTTATTATGTCTGCAATTAAGTTACAGGTGGAAAATAGGGAGGAAGTAGGAAAAAATAGGATAGATAAGCTAAGAAGAAATGGTATTGTTCCTGGAGTGCTGTATTCAAAAGGAGATGCAACCACTGTAAAAGTTAACAGCCGGGAATTTGATAAGGTATATAAAGTTGCAGGAACTAGTACCATTATAGATTTAGAAATAGCTGGGAAAACAGTTCCTTCCCTGATAAAGGAGGTTCAAATCCATCCTTACAAGCGTCAGTACCTGCATGTAGACTTCCAAAAGCTGGATATGAACGAACCAGTAAAGGTTATAGTTCCTATTGTGTTGGTAGGTAAGGACAATATAAGAATACAACCATCTGTTTTGATGCAGCAATTAGATTCAATTGAAATTGAATGTTTGCCAAAATATATACCTGAAACTGTAGAAGTTGATGTATCAAATATTGATTTCAATACCCCAGTATATGTTTCAGATTTAGATGTATTTGGTAATGAAAATATAACAGTTTTAAGAGAACCAAACGAATTGATAGCTACTCTTGTTGCACCTGCTGAAGAGGAAGAAAATGTGGAAGAAGAGCCAATGGCAGCAGATGAAGTTCCAATTGTAGGGGATGATGAAAGAGAGTAATATATAGGCAGATGAGCTTTAGCTCGTCTGCTTTTTAGTTATTGCTATTATTGGTAGTTTTGATTACAATTTAAATAAGAGATAGCTTTAGGAAAACACTGGAAATAATTAATAACTGATAAAAGGTAAAGAGGTGAAATTATGGGAAGTATAATATCTGGTTATTTATTTCCTCATCCACCTATTATAATTGAAGAAATTGGCAAAGGAGAGGAAATAAAAGCTGAAAAGACTATACAGGGAGCAAGGAAGCTTGCATATGACATAAGCATTAGGAAACCAGACACTATCATAGTTATAACTTCTCATGGGCCTTTATTTAGAGATGCCATATCCATATCTGTAAAAAAAGAACTAGAAGGGGATTTTAGTAATTTTGGCAATAGAGGTCTAAGTTTTAGTTTTAGTAACAACCTGGATCTGGTAAAAAGAATAATAGATAAAAGCAATTCTCAAAATATACCTATAGCAAAAATAGATGAGAGCTTTGCTCATAGGTATAATATAAGCTTAAAGCTGGACCATGGTACTTTGGTTCCATTATATTTTGTGACAAAGGAATATAAAGATTTTTCCCTGGTTCATATAACCTATGGATTATTGTCACCTGAAAAGCTTTATGAGTTTGGCATGATAATTAAGGAATCTGTTATTGAGTCTAATAGCAATGCTGTAATTATTGCCAGCGGAGATCTATCCCATAGGCTATCAGAAGATGGACCGTATCCATATTCTCCACAAGGGAAAATTTTTGATGCTAAAATAGTAGGATTAATGAATAGAGGAGATTTTAAAGGTATTGTGAATTTCGATTTGAATTTAAGTGATGAGGCTGGAGAATGCGGGCTCAGGTCTTTAATGGTTTTATCAGGTGTTTTAGATGGATATAGCATAGAACCGGAAATTATGTCTTATGAAGGTCCATTTGGGGTGGGATACTGTAATGCTAGATTTTTAGTATTGGAATCGGATGAATATGTAATGTTGGCTAGGAAGAGCTTGGAACACTATGTAAAGTACAAAAAGAAAATTGAAGTACCTAAAGGATTAAATAGTGAGCTTATGAATGAAAGACGTGGAGCATTTGTTTCTATAAAAAAACATGGTATGTTGAGAGGATGTATAGGGACTATAGAACCAACTAAGGAGAATCTAGCAGAGGAGATAATAGAAAATGCCATAAGTGCTGGAACAAGGGATCCTAGATTTCCTCCAGTTACAGAGGAGGAACTGCCTAAACTGGTATATTCTGTTGATGTATTGAAAGAACCAGAAGTTATTTCATCAATAGATGATTTAGATCCTAAAAGATATGGTGTTATAGTATCCAAGGGATTCAGAAAAGGACTATTGTTGCCTGATCTGGAGGGAATAGACACTCCTGAGAAGCAGGTTGAGATTGCACTTCAAAAGGCAGGAATATTTGAATTTGAAAAATATACACTGGAACGCTTTGAGGTTATAAGACATATTTAGGGGGTCAATTTTATGGAAGCAATGTATTATGAAAAGTTGAAGGACGATAAAGTAAAATGCACTCTTTGCCCCCATAGCTGTACTATTGGTGATGGAGAGGTTGGAGTTTGCAGAGTTAGAAAGAATTCAAAAGGAACCCTCATTTCCCTTAATTATGGCAAGATTACTTCCTATGCATATGACCCAATAGAAAAAAAACCCTTATATCATTTCTACCCTGGATCAAAAATACTTTCTATAGGAAGTTTTGGCTGTAATTTCAAATGTGATTTTTGTCAGAACTGGGAAATTTCTCAAAGAAGGTCCTGGACTACAGACTTGGAAGATGATGATATCATATTGTTAGGAAAATCCTTAGGATCAATTGGTATTGCCTATACTTACAATGAGCCTATTGTTTCCTATGAACATGTATACCATGTTTGTAAAATAGCAAAGGATAATGGACTGAAAAATGTATTGGTTACTAACGGATATATAAACTCTGAACCCTTAAGGGAGTTACTTCCCTATATTGATGCGATGAATATAGATTTAAAGTCTTTTGATGAAAATTTCTACAAAAAAATATGTAAAGGAAGTCTTGAGCCAGTTAAGAAAACTATAGAGGAAGCAGCTAAATATACACACGTTGAGATAACGAATCTAATAATTGAAGGTTTAAACAGTACAGAGAAAGAAATTGAGGAATTAGCCTCTTGGATTGCTAGTATAGACAGGTCAATACCACTACATTTAACTAAGTATTTTCCATCCTATAGGATGAGTTTACCTGAAACGTCTTATGATGCGCTTTTAAGGGCTAAGAGCATAGCTAAAAAATATCTGGACTATGTGTATATTGGAAATGTAATGGGTATTGACAATAATACCTATTGTCCTAATTGTTTTAATGAACTGATTAACAGGGATATAAGAGGTAAAGTGACGGGAATTAAAGATAATAGGTGTAGTAGATGTGGCGCCAAAATAGGAATTATATATTAGGCTTAAGGTTCTTTGCTGGCAAGCACTAAATTTAAATTCTATGAATAATATGTATTAAGTATGTCAATAATCTAGTCAAAAGTTTATGAGGGGCTGATTCTGTGTATTGTGATTTTTGTCAACGTGAGATAGATAGAGGTATTGAGCTTTTAGGTGCAATGGTATGTGATAATTGTTTTCATGATATATCCACTACTTCTGTATCAAGTGAAAACTATGATTACTATAAAGAAATGGTAAAAAAACTGCTTAAAAACTATATATATGAAAAAACTATTCTTGACCCTGTAAAATAAAATTACAGGGTTAAATTTTTCTAAATGTGGTGTATAATAAGATAAACAAAACATGGAGAGGACGATGTTTTATGGAAACACCTATATTAAATAAATTAAATATGGTTAGAAAAGAGGAAAGAATATCTTTTCATATGCCAGGCCATAAAGGCAAAAATACTCTTATAAATTGGGGAGATTATATTCCATATACAGATACTACTGAACTGCCAGGATTGGATAATCTTCATAATGCTGTTGGTATTATTGACGAAAGTGAAAAATTGGCTGCAAAAGCATTTGGTGCAAAGCATACACTATATTCCATAAATGGTACTACAGGAAGCATGTATATAGCCTTAGCAACTGTTACAAATCCTGGAGACAAGATACTTGTACAAAGGCAATCACATAAATCCATATACAATGGTGCAATTCTAAATAGATTAAACATAGACTATATATATACTAATTACAATGAAAAGCATCATCTTTATACAGGGTTAGATCCGAAGGATATAGAGTTGAAGTTAAAAGAGGATCCAAGTATTAAGGTGGTAGTGATAACTAATCCAAATTACTTTGGTATATGTTCAGATATAGAGAAGATTGCAGAAATAGTCCATAAATATAATAGGATATTATTAGTAGATGAAGCTCATGGAAGTCATTTTGCTTTTTCTAATAAACTTCCTATATCTGCTATGAAAGCTGGTGCAGATATATGCGTTCAGAGTATTCATAAGACATTGCCAAGTTTTACACAAACATCTGTGATTCATGTAGGAAGTAATAGGGTAGATATAGATAAATTAAAATCCATGTCATCTCTCTATCAAACTACAAGCCCTTCCTATATATTCATGTTATCATTAGAAATAGCAAGGGCATATATGGAAGGTAAAGGTAGGCAAAAGCTAGATGAAAATATAGATATTATAGATGAGATGATTAATGATTTAAATAATACAGATGGAGTTTATGTATTTACAGAGGATGAAGACGACAGGACAATTAAGAATAAGGATATTACAAAGATTCTGTTTAGCATTGACGGAATAAAAGGTACTTCTTTAAAGAAGGCATTAAGAGAAGATTATGGAATATATGTTGAAATGGCAGATTATTACTATGCATTAGCACTGTCCAGTGTAATGAATGATAAAGAAGATTTTAACATATTAAAGAAAGCAATAAAGGAGATGGCATTAAAGAAGCCTAAAGAAGACATTAAGCCATTTAACTTTAATCTTCCAAAGCCTGAAGTACATCAGCCTATATATGAAGCTTATTACTCTCCAAAAGAGGTAGTAGGATTAGAGGAAAGCATAGGGAGAGTGTGCTCATCTTTAATTATTCCATATCCCCCAGGAATACCTTTAATTTGTCCAGGAGAGATAATTACTAAGGATCTGGTAGAGTATATAGAATTTGCATCACATGTGGGTATAGAAATTTTAGGCCTTATGGGCTATAATAAAGAAAAGATTGAAGTAGTCAAATAGGAAGGAATGACTTTGATTGAGAGGAATATTTATAGTATTGGAAGGACCAGATGGCTCAGGTAAGAGTACTGTTATAAAGAATATAAGAAAATATCTTGAGAGTAGAGGTATTGATGTAATAGAAACCAGAGAGCCTGGTGGTACAGATATAGGTGAATCTATAAGAAAGATTATTTTGGATAATAGAAACAAAGCCATGCTTCCTGAAACTGAGGCTTTATTACTTGCAGCTGCAAGGGGGCAACATGTTAAGGAAAAGATTTTACCAGCTATTGAGTCAGGAAAAGTAGTTTTATGTGACAGGTTTGTACTATCCAGTTTGGCATATCAGGGAGTGGGAAGAGATTTAGGAGTAGAAGAGGTTAGAATGATTAATGACTTTGCTATTAAAGGAATAAGACCTGATTTGACTTTGTTCTTTGATGTAGATCCAGAAACTACTCTTCAAAGGAAAACACAGAATAAAGAAGGAGATAGGCTGGAAACAGAAGGAGTTGGATTTCATAGGAAGGTATATGATGGATATTTAAGTATTTTAAGAGATTGTTCGGAAAGCATAGTTATAATAGACGCCACTAAATCAAAAAAAGAGGTAATAAGTCAAAGCATAGTGCATATTGAAAATTTTCTTAAAGGGAGGCTTTTATTATGAAACTTGTAATCGCCATAGTTCAGGACCAGGATGCGTCAGCCTTAATAGATGACCTTACAGACCATGAATATGGAGTTACAAAATTAGCGTCTACAGGAGGATTCCTGAAATCAGGCAATACTACACTTCTTATAGGAGTAGAAGACAACGATATAGAAGAAGTATTAAGACTAATAGAATCAAATTGTAAGACCAGAGAAATTACTACATCATTGTTAACAGTTACTATGCCAGGGGATGCATATATACCTTATCCACTAGAAGTAAAAGTTGGAGGAGCTACTATATTCATATTAGATGTAGAAAAGCATATCAAGTTGTAGATAGGGGGGAGATTATGAAACTTATTATTGCCATAGTACAGGATGATTTTACACCAAAGGTAATAAAGAGTCTTACAAATAACAATTATAGAACTACTAAATTATCCTCTACAGGAGGATTCCTAAAATCCGGAAATACTACTCTTTTAATTGGAGTGGAAGATGATAAGGTAGACGAAGTTGTCAGGCTGATAGAAGATGAGTGTAAGGATAAGAAGGTAATGAAGGGTAAGAATGAAATTACTGTAGGTGGTGCAAATTTGTTCATATTAAACATGGACAATTTTAAAAGGATTTAGACTAGGTGATATCAATGAATTTTAGTGACATTAAAGGACATGAAATAACCATAAAAGCTTTGCAGAATGCTATAGAAAAGGACCGGCTATCCCATTGTTATCTTTTCACAGGTGAGGAGTCCATAGGTAAGAAAATGGTAGCATTAACTCTTGCCAAGACTTTGTTGTGTAAAGGTGGAGGTATTGAACCTTGTGATAGATGTAATTCCTGTTTAAAGTTTGACAGCTGGAATCATCCTGATTTGGAATTTATAGAACCGGAAAAGGGATTGATTAAGAAGGATATAATCGATAGCCTGATTAAATCCATGAGCATATTACCTTTGGAGAGCAAGAGGAAAGTAGTAGTAATAGATGATTGTGATAAGATGGAGGTTGAGACGCAAAATGCCCTTTTAAAGACATTAGAAGAGCCTCCATCCTATGTCAATATAATACTAGTAACTTCCAATGTAAACAATCTTATACCTACTATATTATCCAGATCTCAGCTGATAAAGTTTCACCCTGTAGAAAGTGAATATATAATTGAACTGATTGTATCAAAATATGGTAAAACCCAAGAAGAGGCTAACTTTATTGCTCATTTTACAAAAGGAAGTATAGGTAAATCCATAAACTTATGTCAATATCCGGAATTTTTTGAGAGACGTGACAATGCTATTAATTTAATTCATAATGTAATTAAGGGAGACAGGATGAACATATTGAACTCCATAGACTTCTTTGTTCAGAATAAAGACCATTTAGATGAAATAATTGATATTATGATTTATTGGTTTAGAGATTTGATGTTATATAAAGAAATAGGAAGTACCAATCTGATACTAAATAAAGATAAAATTCAATTATTATCCAGTGAAACTTTCCTGGATATAGAAAGGATTAATGATATAATAGATAATATAATGGAAACAAAGAAGCTTATTGATAATAATGTGAATTTTCAGCTGGCAATAGAGACCATGCTTTTAAATATGCAGGAGGTATAATATATATGGTAACAGTAGTAGGTGTTAGATTTAAAAAAGCAGGGAAGATATACTATTTTGACCCTGATGAAATAGAGGTAAAAAAGGAAGACCATGTTATCGTAGAAACAGTAAGGGGGATTGAATTTGGACATGTAATAGTAGGTCCAAAGGAGGTTACGGAGGAGGAGATTATATCCCCTCTGAAAAAGGTCCTTCGTGTAGCCACTGAAGAGGACTATCTTATACATCAAAGAAATCAGGAAAAAGCAAAAGAAGCATTTTTAATATGTGAGAAGAAAATTGAGGAACACGGTTTGACTATGAAGCTTATCGATGTAGAATATACATTTGACAATAATAAAGTAATATTCTATTTTACAGCAGATGGTAGAGTAGATTTTAGGGAACTGGTAAAGGATTTGGCTTCTATTTTTAAAACCAGAATAGAACTAAGGCAAATTGGGGTAAGAGATGAAGCAAAGATGGTTGGCGGACTGGGTCCCTGTGGAAGAGTAGTGTGCTGCCATAAATTCCTGGGAGATTTTGAACCTGTTTCTATTAAGATGGCCAAGGATCAAAGCTTATCTCTTAATCCTACTAAAATATCAGGCCTTTGTGGAAGGCTTATGTGTTGCTTGAAATTTGAACACAAGACTTATGAAGAGCTACTGAAAAATATGCCTACTGCAGGAACTATAGTGCTAACTCCTAATGGGAAAGGAACTGTAGTAGAGACCTTTACTCTTGCTCAAATGTTGAAGGTAAGGGTAAGGAAGGAAGATGATACTGAAGAAATTTTCAATTATAGAGTAGATGAGATAATAGTAACTGATGAAAAAGATTCTAAATATGAACCTGAACAGCAATATGAATATGAAGATTATGGTGAATCATTGGAAGATATAGAGGATATTGAAGAATAAATATTAATGAATATAATATTTTCCCCCTTTTATTATTGAAGATTATTTGGTAAAATGTAATAGTAATAGAGACAAGCTCTTTGGGAGGTGAAACAATTGGCATATAAAATTACTGATGCATGCATAGCATGCGGATCATGCGAATCAGAATGCCCTGTTGAAGCTATAAGTGCTGGAGACGACAAATACGTTATAAATCCTGAAAAATGTATTGAATGTGGTGCTTGTGCAAATGTATGTCCAGTAGATGCACCTCAACCAGAATAAAAAATGGATAAAAAGAGACCTAACTAAGGTCTCTTTTTAATTATATACCAGCTTATCACAAATCTAAACAGCTTTTTAATTTCGTATTTTATACAAACACTTTTAAAGTCTTTACTTATGTTTGCAAATGTACTTAATAATTATGTTGTAAAAAGGCATAAGATTTGTCAATAATATAATGAACTGATATAATAGTACTAAATCACAGCTTAAGAACAAGAGGAGAATGAATATGGACAAAGGCCTTCTCTATATATGTCCTACACCTATTGGAAACCTTGAAGATATAACCTTAAGAACTCTTAATGTATTAAAAGAAGTGGATTTAATTGCTGCAGAGGATACAAGGCATACATTAAAACTTCTCAACCATTACAACATAAAAAAGCCTTTATTATCCTACCATGAGCATAATAAGAAATCAAAGGGAGAGATTTTACTGGAAAAGCTTATGGAAGGAGCAAAAATTGCCCTTGTAACAGATGCAGGTATGCCTGGAATATCAGACCCTGGTGAAGATATAATTAAGCTTTGCATTAAAGAAGGTATACAGGTAATTGCCTTGCCTGGAGCAACAGCTTCCATATTGGCTTTAGTAGTTTCTGGGTTCTCAACAGGTAAGTTTGTGTTTGAAGGATTTTTACCAGCTAAACAAAAGGATAGAATTAAGGAACTAGAAAGGCTGAAGGATGAAGAGAGGACAACAATACTGTATGAAGCACCTCATAGGCTTTTAGCACTTCTAAAGGATATGTTAGATATAATGGGAAATAGAAATATATCTATATCAAGAGAGCTTACTAAAATACATGAGGAGACCTTTCGAGGAACAATAGATGAGGCAATAAATAAATTTAATACAGTAAAACCTAAAGGTGAATTTGTTATAGTATTAGAGGGTGCAAAAATTGTGAAAGAAAACTTGTATGAGGGTATAAGTGTAAAAGAGCATATTAGAAAGCTTATGGAGGAAGGTTTATCAAAGAAGGATGCTGTAAGGAAGGTAGCAGAGGAGAGAAATATGCCTAAGAATGAAGTTTATAAAGAAAGTATAGATATATAAAATAAAATCCCGCCTTGTAGACGGGGTGTTCTCTATTTATTCATGTTTTCAAGTTCTTTAAGACAGGATGGGCAGATATTCTTATTCTTAAAAGTAGTTACATCTTTAGCTTGTCCACAAAAAATGCAAGCAGGGGCATACTTCTTAAGGACGATATGTTCTCCTTCTATAAAAATTTCCAATGCATCTTTTTCCTCAATATCAAGATTTCTTCTTAATTCTATAGGGATAACAACTCTACCTAATCTATCTACCTTCCTTACTATTCCTGTTGACTTCATCTTATACATTCCTCCTATTATATATAATTATCGACTTTTTTCTACAATAAAAAGAATACCATAGCTGTCAAAATCAGTCAATATTAATATTTAAAATATTAAAATTATTTAAGTGACTTTCTCACGCTGAGGTGATATAGATGTATTACTTAAATGAGCAGTTAAAGGACAAAATTGAAACTGTAAATAATTTGCTTTTAAATAAATACGAAAAGATACTGTCATTGGATAAAAAAGTATTGAGAAGCTTTATTATTGATAGGGTGGGATCAATAAAAAAGTTAGAAAGGATGACCCCAGAGGAGCTTACAAAATACGCCAAGTTAGGAGGTATATTAGGAGTAGATGGTTCTAAAAATCGTTTGGGAGGTGCCTATCCTCATTTTATTGAAGTATATCAGGGACTTGCCAGGTGCTCCACACATAGAGAAAAGCCAGTGATTAAGGCAGATTTCTATACACCTCTTGAGATGGAGGAAAATTCCAATATACTTGAAGACAGCAGAGAAGAAAAGGTAAGAAGTGATAAAAAGCTTGCTGATATAGAAGTAGAAGCTGCTTTGGAAGGAATAAGAGAGTTTAATCCATATGCAGTAATAATGGATGGTTCAATTATAAGATATGATATAGCCTCTGCTGATAAGTGGATGGAATTAAAAAATGAATGTGAAAAAAGAGGCATAATCCTTGTAGGTGTAACAAAGGATATTAAAACCTCTATAATTGGAGAAGAGCTTAAAAAGTATAAAAATATATCAATAAGCAGTAAATTTCATGATAGAGAACTATTATACGGTACATTGGAATATGGGGAGGCGATATTCACAACCATTGAGACGAAGAAGGAAATAGCAGGACTTGAGTCTGCATTTTTGAGGAGCTCTGATTCTCCAACTGTTGTAGCAGTAGACATACTCCAAAGCCAAAAAGAGCATTTGGAGGAAATGGTAAGAGTAGTTTTAACACTGACACCTCGAAATGGAAGAGGGGTACCTCTGTGGATAGACATAGTAGATAGTGAAGTAAAAATTCCAGATATTATGATAAGAAGCCTTTTAGAGTCCTATATGGATAGAAGGCTTTTAGAAATGCTGTTTATATCTGAAAGAGATAAAAGAACAATGTAGGGGGTTGTAATATGAAGGTAGTTGGAATAACAAGTCAGCATGAGGTATATGTGGGTACTAGGGACAGGAACTTCAGGATAAATGAGTTTTTAATAATAGAGGACCCATATCAGGGAGATTTAATGGGAGAAGTGGTAGAAGCCAATGCATACAACAAATATATACCAATGAATCTTCATGGAGAGCTAGCTGATAGCTCTGTATTAGAATCTCTAAAGGCAATAGGGTACAACATTGAAGAAGACACTATATATATTGCCAGAGTAAGGCTTTTAAATGAAGCACTGTATCCTGTAGAAGCAGGTTCCAATGTTAGAATTCCTGAGTTTAATGAGGTAAAGGATTTAATGATAAAGTGTTCCACAAAAGAAGGTTTAGTATTGGGAGTTATTAGAAATACAGACCATATGGCTATAAATATGGATGAGGAATATAAGGACTTATTGTATACTTATGAAAATGGAAAACTGGAAAGGCAGAAGGAGATACCCTACATATTCAATGTAAAGTCCATGCATCAGTATCCTCACATAGGAGTATTTGGAGGCTCTGGCTCCGGTAAATCCTTTGGACTTAGGGTTATTTTGGAGGAGCTGATGAACTTAAATATCCCAACAGTTGTACTTGACCCCCATTTTGAAATGGATTTTTCAAAGATTGCAGATTATATACCAAAAGAAGAGAATCTAGACTACTCTGGTAAGTTTAAGTGTCTGCAGGTAGGAACCCATGTAGGAGTAAAGTTTGAAGACTTGTCTATTCAGGATTTAAAAAACCTTCTTGGTGCTTCTGGAGCCTTAACAGATGCTATGAATAATGTAGTTGATATACTTTACAAGAAGAAGGATTCATATACAAGCTTCTTTAATAGGCTTAAGATGCTGGCTGAAGCTCAAGAGGAAGGAGCTTTGGATAGAATTAATAAAAGAATAGAGGAGAGCAAAACAGATATTGAGCGTCAGGGATGGCAACAAAGGCTTGAACTTTATTTAAACTATGATAAAAGTTGTCCTTATAGTTCAGTAAGAGGAATTATATGGAGATTAAATAGGCTAAGCAATGAAGGAATATTTAATAAAGATATAAGAGAGATAGAAAATGGACTACACAATGGAAAACTTATAGTAGTTCAGGGGAATACTAGAATACTGCAGGTGTTCAGCACCTACCTTATTAATAACTTATACCATAAGCGAAGGGAATATAAGGATGCTCAGTATAGAAGAGAGGCTTACGATTATTTCCCACCATTTATAATAGTAACAGACGAAGCTCATAACTTTGCACCAAAGGCCTATGAATGCCCTTCTAAGGCAATTTTAAAGGAAATATCCCAGGAAGGAAGGAAGTATGGAGTATTTCTAATACTTGCTACCCAAAGGCCTACATTGCTGGATGAAACCATAACTGCCCAGCTAAATACAAAGTTCATATTCAGGACTGTAAGAAGTTCAGACATAGCTACCATTAAGGAAGAGACGGATATTACATTAGAAGAAGCAAAGAGGCTTCCTTATTTAAGAACAGGAGATGTATTCATATCAGAAGCAGCTATGGGAAGGACTATATTTGCAAGAATAAGAGCAGCTAATACAACTAGCCCCCATACAGAAAACCCCTTTGATGAACTTAAAGGGAAAATAGAGGAAGATGAAAACAAATTTATGGACATTATAAAGGATAAGCTGCCTATAAATGGAGATGATTTCATAAATATAATAAGGGAAATAGAGTCAGAAACAGGCGTAACCTATACAATAGATGCCTTTGAAGAAAAGCTTGAGAACATGGTTGAAAAAGGGCTTCTTATAAAGCAGAAAACTCCGTTCTTCAATGTATATAAGGAGAAATAAGACAAGGGGATTTACCTACATGTCCTTTCGATATTTGTCATATTTGATACTTCACAAATCTTGGAGTGGAAGCTCGTTACTTGCAAATATGGCGATATATATATTCCTTTATTTATGCAGTAGAAGAGTCTTATCTTTTTATATTATTTTAATAGATAGATATATTTGCAAAAATTAATGATGATTTTAGAGAGATTTGCATATTTCTCAAATCTTAACGATTAGGATTGTTTTTGTAAATATGTCCAATATACTTATAAGGAAAATAGAAAATAAATAAATATTCCACCATTCCCTTTCATATATTTCTATGAAAGGGGTTTTTTTATGATAAATACTATATGGTTTTTACTTATATTCATAGGCATATTATATGGAGTCTTTACAGGAAATTTGGGGGAAATCAACAACATAATCATAGATGAAGCATCAGAAGGGGTTACCTTTGGAATAAGCCTTATGGGAATAATGGCCTTCTGGCTAGGCATCATGAACATTGCTGAAAAATCTGGACTAATAAAGTCCTTATCAAAGGCCTTCAGACCTATTGTAAAGCTACTATTCCCAGAGGTTCCACGAAATCATCCAGCAGAGCGGTGGATGATAATGAACTTCATAGCCAATATGTTTGGAGTAGGAAATGGAGCTACAGCCTTTGGCCTAAAGGCCATAAAGGAGCTGGACACTCTGAATCCCCATAAAGGAAAGGCCACAAATGCAATGGCCATGTTCCTAATAATAAACATGTCCTCTCTCCAGCTAGTTCCCCTTACTGTAATAAAGCTAAGACATGATTATGGCTCCCAGAACCCTACAGGAATTATAGGCATTACTATTTTAGCAACTGGTCTATCTACTATAGTAGCCATAATAATAGGCAAAATATTCGAAAGGAGAAGAAGATGTTAGATATAATCTCCCTTGGCATAGTACCATTTTTAGTTGTTATTATTGTTATACATGGATATTTAAAGAATGTAGACATATACGATGCTTTTACAGAAGGAGCATTGGATGGGCTAAAAACTGCCTTTAAAATAATACCCAACTTAATAGCCATATTCATAGCCATTGGCATATTTAGAGGCTCTAAGGCCTTGGATATGCTAATAGGCCTAGTAAGTCCTATAACCCAGTTTTTGAAATTTCCAGAAGAAATACTACCCCTAGTTCTCATAAGGCCATTATCAGGCTCTGGTGCCTTGGGAGTAGTAAAGGACATCATAAGCCATTATGGACCAGATTCCTTACCTGGCATTACAGCATCAATTTTAATGGGTTCCTCTGAAACCATATTCTACACCATGGCACTGTACTTTGGCTCTGTAGGAGTAAAGGACCATGGCCATACATTAAGAGCAGCCCTTTTATCCTACATAGTTTCTGTGTTTATAGTTGTATTTATAAGCAGGTATCTGGCTTTTTAGTAGCAGTTTTCATTGAATAGGCTGATAGATTAATGATATAATAAGTGTATGTATGGAGGGGATATTAGGTGGGCGAGAATACAAATATAACAAATGAACAGTTGTTTGAATTCATGACAAAGATGTATAGCGAAATGCAGGAAGGGTTTAAAGATGTAAAACAAGATATAGCAAGGCTTGAAAATAATATGATAAGTTTAGAAAACAAAATGGATATTAACCATAAAGCTCTATATGATGGATATAAATTAACTTATGAAAAGTTAAATACACTTGAGGAAAAGGTAAATAAAATTGACGAAAAAGTTGAAAAGCAGGATGTTGAAATAAGGGTAATTAAAGGGGTAAAATAAAGGTGGTCATTGACCACCTTTATCTATTATCCAATATATAAACTTTAACCTTTCTTTTTCTGTTTTTTATTCCTTCACTATATTTTGATTGGTTTTAATACCATATCTAAATGAACATGTAGAAACTCCAATAAAATAAAGATGCAAATATTCTATGTTGCCATCTCTTTCAGCAGAATAAGTAAAATTATGGCTAGTGATCCTGTATAAATCTCTCCTTTCTATTTTGCTTATTAAATAATTTTACCTTTAATATCAGACTTATAGTTTTTTGGTTTTGCTTTAGTATTAAAATTTTGAAATGTGAAGTTAGTATAATTGTGAGACAGCAAAGATGATTTTTACTGTCTCATTTGATAGGTTTTCATTAAATGTTATCTTTTTTTAGTTTCGATAATATCTTCAACATTTATTTTTGGAGTTTGAATTCACCTATAACTGTCTTACCATCAACATCATATAAAGGAATTGTCTTTGCCTCATTATTCTTTTGACTTTTGATTATTTTTATAGCTTCTTCAGGATTTTTAGCAGCCTCAGATTCGATATCTTCAGAACGAACATATCCCAAAGTACCATCTACCCCTCGCGCTTTAATTAAATCTGGGGCTACTCCTAAAATGGCTTCTGCAGATCCTGCACCATGTGTTTCACCATTACTCGAATAATAAATTTGATGTATCGGATAGTTTGTTAATATAGTTTTATAAAATATTTAGTAGAAATTTCTGCTTACAAATTTGGTACAATATATTCATAATGGGCCTTTATTAAATTAATAATATTCCCACTATCTAATTCTAAAAGACATATATAGTTTTCTTCTGAGCTTAATTGCCAATCTCCAACCACGCTGATTATAATATAATTATTATATTGACCTATCCGAGTTATCACGTAGTCTTTCTTATTTTGACTTTTAAAATAATTTTCTTTTTTCAGTTCAGCAATATTAAGTATTTCTTTTGAAGTTTTTGAATCAACATCAATTTTGAAAATCTGTGTATAATTAAAAACATAGAAAGAGTTATTTAATGGCATAACATTATTTCCAGCTGGTGGAAGTGAAGGAGACAAAGTGTTAGGGCAATTTTCTACTTCATACAGTTCACTTATACCTGAATTATAATCCACTTCTAGTATATAGAGCTTTATACAATTTTCTTCAGTAGAATAATTATTCAACAATATATATGCCTTGTTTTCTTTCACATAAAACGCAGAAAGTGCTAATTCCTTTACAAAAAATTCTTCCCCATTTATCACAATTGTAGACTCTAATGGTATATTGTAGCTTTCCTTTTCGGTTTTTAGAATAAAAGAATTATCATCCATTTTCAAAAGAATGTAATCTTGAAAATAACTTTCTCTTCTATTTTCTCGGAAACTTACAGTTACTGAATTATCACTATTTATAATATGAGTGTTATCGTCATATAAAATGAATTTATCTTTTCCATTCCAGTAAGTATATAATAATGAAAAGGGGTCTTCTTTATTTATAAACAACGTTTTTTCTTTGCTGATTATTTCTTCTTTTTCAACATTCCACTCATAAAGACTACATTCGCCTGAATCATAAGAGATTTTAAGCAATGGTATAGATAAATCTTTTATTTGAGTATTGTTTTGGCAAGCGCATAATGTACATAATATTAAAAGCGAAAGAGTAATTGTTTTCATTAATTTCATAGCATCAATCTCCTTTAAAAGCAGCCATGTATTGCTATATAAAGCAATACATGGCGACTTTTTACGATTATTACGGTTTCATATTGTAATTATCTTTGAGTATGGACTTCAACAATAAAATTATTAATTAGTTTTTATAGTATAATATTGATAATCACTGTTATCATAAAACTGATAATTCTTTCGATCTCTTGTATGTCCTGAATATCTATGTGTTACAGTATCATTTAAAGTTACCATTACAATATGTGACGAACTTGTCAATAATATATTCCCAGCATTGCATTGTGCAAAATTTGATTTATCCCAATAACCCTTGCTAGTCATATAATCTTTCAATGCTGCTACATTTGTCCATGTCCATCCATATGGGCCATATCCGCTATTTCCATCTTTTAGCCTTTCCCATTTCCCAGCTTCTATAGGAATGCCTCCTTCGTGCATTGCTTGAGACACATAATCCGCACAATCATTATGGCATGCGTTGTCAAAATAGGGATATTCGCTATTGTTCCAGTAATCATAGTCTACTCCATATAATTCTCCACATTTGCAGTATTTAGTAGCATTTGATGTATATTCCAATGCATAATCTCTAGCAACTATACGGTCATATCTGGAATATCCAGTAGGTGCAGTATGCCTTATTTGAGATTCTTTGCTATCTAGATATTCGACCATATCAGATTTACCTATTTCTTTAAGTTCTTGTTTACTCTTAGGTATATATAAAGAAGCATCATGGATTTCACCCATTTGATCAATATACAAAGATATGTTAGTAATTTCGTCATTTACAATATCTCCAGTAACAACAAAATCCAAAGACAATAAAGTTGCAGTGTTTATACACTCTTTAATATCATAATACTGGTCAGTTAGTATATCTAAAACATTTTGAATTTGTGTTGAGTTTAAATGAGGATTTGCCTTTGATAAAATGGTATAAGGATTTGTATTTCTCTCAGTAGAAGTAATGTCAACAACTTCTTTTATGAATGAGATACTCAAAGCATCCTTTATTCCTTCAACATAAGGTAGAGATTCTACATCATCATATTTCAATGTAGTTTTTAAGACAACTGGTATAAGAGCTTTGAATTTGTCATTTGTAATTTCAAGTTCAGATATTGTGCTTGTGTAATCTGTTAAATAATAATGTTCAGAATAATTATCAAATACCCATTTTTCTACATAATCTAGGATATAAGATTCTATTTCGTTTTTATCGTAAGGAATATTCTTTGCAAAAATATTACCACTAGATGTAATGAGTATTACAAGTACTAAAGCTAATAATAATACTTGTTTTTTCATTAATACTCACGCCTTTTCAACTTACAATATTAAATAAATCATTTACTCTATTAATATCTTACTTATAATTTCACTGGAGATGCTCTAATATATAACAAAACTCTCACCTCCTTAACATAAATTTCTTTGGAAATTTTGCTTCGTAATTTAAATATTTTCCTTTCATATATATAGACAACCTAATTCTAGTTTTGTGACAGTATTATTAATATTTAAAACCCTATGTGGTAGGATAGTTGTCGTAGAGAAAATTTAGTATATAATAGATATACGACAATAACTTAAGGAGAATGATTATGCCTACAACTAGAAAGAAAACAAGCTATACTAGGGAATTCAAAGCCTCAGTACTTAAAAGACTTGAAGAACCTACAAATGATACAATTACAAGTCTTTCTGATGAATTGGGAGTCCCTAGAACCACCATATATCAATGGATTAAGAAAGCTGAAACTGATAAAGAGAAAACACCAATTAATAATAAACCCACCAGCAAGTGGAGTTCTGAAGATAAATTTCATGTAGTACTAGAAACTGCACCCCTTAATGAAACAGAATTAGCTGAATACTGTAGGAGAAAGGGTATCTATGTTGATGAAGTAAAGACTTGGAGAGACCAATGTCTTAAAGCCAATCAAGCTATTATAGAAGACCCAAAGGAGCTTAAAGAGTCTTTAAAAGCTGAAAAAGAGCTAAATAAAAAGCTCGAGAGAGAACTTAGAATAAAAGAAAAAGCATTAGCAGAAACAGCTGCACTACTAGTACTAAGAAAAAAAGCAAACGCGATTTGGGGGGACCCCGAGGAAGAATGATCAGTGACTCAGATCGCGTGACAGCAATAGAGCTGATCAATGAAGCTAG
>ENA-OWPA01000602-OWPA01000602.1-bioreactor-metagenome-genome-assembly--contig:-NODE-602-length-43504-cov-9.160822_pt1 | contig 43504 bp, 41 predicted proteins | sample MGYA00238139_ERZ651803 | MGnify/ENA primary metagenome ERZ651803 (study PRJEB26909, sample SAMN07631231) | bioreactor metagenome | isolation source: Switchgrass digestor | place: USA: Dartmouth... | reverse complement strand
TTATCAAGCGATTGTAAGTAATTCTATAAAACCAAAATCTTTGGTAGCATAATCTCCAAAATTAGGGGGTCAAGGCGCGAAATTCTTTTACCATCTTTCTTTTTGTTTCCGTAATTCCTACAATGGATAATGGGTAAACTGGCTCCATTACTGCAAGAGATAAAAAATTTTGAATGTGATATATAATTTTTTGGTAATCTTCAAAAGATTTACCTTCAGAAGTTTTAATCTGTATATCTACCCTCTGTTTGATGTGCACTTCCTTTTGAACAAAAGAAGGTAATTGCCTTTCAGCTTGCAAATTAATCGATATTTTAAGCCCTTCACTGATGTCGGTTTGAAAGGGCTCAAGTAGATTATCTCTTATTATTAAACTTTGTTCTCCCGGGAGATATTTTACATCAAACCCACAAATATCTACCCATTCATCCAAATGTGAAAAACGGATAAAAATATTTTTAAACTTGATGTCCTCTGGCTTCTGAAAATGAGCACCTTTAAAAACCATGTCAATGTAAAATGAAGAGGAAGTATGAAGTCCTGGAATGCTAAAAGTTGACATAGTTTCGTGACATTTGTATAGGGTAATGTGTTCCCCATCAGAAGAAACACCTAATATAATATCAGGCTCTAATGTTTCAGCTATATTTTTGATATCTTTAAAAGAACCTACTAAGTTCAAAATTGCCCCTTCATCTGGAGTAAACTTAAGTATACCCAAAACTTGTTTTTCAGACTTGTTAGGAAGCCACCATGTACCCATATATTCGAATTCCTTAATCATTTTTTCACCTCCGACTGCTTTATTGCCTTTAAAAAACTTTCATATCAGTTTTGAGTTCTTAACATTTTCCCCAGTCAAAAGAATATATAAGCTGTTCTTATATCTAATTAAATTGATTTACATAATTCGATATATCCCAACTTTTTTCCTTTTTTAGTTGATAAAATATTCCTTAAATTGAAGTTGACTATCTCTGCATCCGAGCATTTGAGGGTTCCGTGAAGGGCCCAAATTTTATGTGCCTCCACTTTTTTGCTTGCGCCTTGGCAGAAGTACCTTTTGTAGTAAAAACGGTAGAAAAATAACAACAACCCCGGCTCTTGGCCGGGTAAATTATCGCCTCCTGGCCTTTGCTATTATAGCATCCTGATCCGGGCTTTCGGCAAGGGGACCGCCCCTCTGCACTGAGCATAAACGTCCTCTGCGCCGCCTTCGGTGGGCCCACCTAGTTATCCCTCCCCGCTCCCCTACCGATATCTTTTTTGATAACCATGTCGCGAGGTGGCTCATGGCAGGAACGAAGATCTAGTTCGGAAGCTGAAAGTATCAATAGTTTTGTAAAAGGGTTTATGTGTAACTACCAGAATACATATCTTTCCATTCCACGGAAAGGGGTATCGTCAGGCACGGTTCGCCTCCACCAAAATGAAAATTAAACACCTTCTTTGAGGTGTTTTTTTTGTTTTAGCAAAAGTATTGATTAGAATACACTCTCAACAAGGCGCAACAAACGGCTTTTTTGCTGATGTCCGATAACAAAAATTGCAAGTCAATCAAAGATCAGTCAGCACATAATATATTAGATAATAAGATAAATTTACTGTAATGCTGCTGAACGCATAAAAATATTTCAAAAACTTTGCCTTGCTTTCAAATTGTCAAAAAGCGGATTCATTTTGTGTTTTTAGAGCTTCCCAAGGGGTGAAGTTATGAATATTGTGCAGAATTTGGTGCCGCCTTCTAAATACCATGTTAAATGCCCCTACCCTATGGTTGCAGAGTTTATTGTTGTTCACAACACCTTTAATGATGCAAGTGCAGCAAATGAAGTAGCATATATGATTAGAAATAATGACAAGGTTTCGTTTCACTATGCAATAGACGACAAAGAAATTGTTCAGGGTATACCGGAAAACCGCAACGCCTGGCATGCGGGGGATGGAGAAAACGGTCCGGGAAATAGAAAAGGTTTAAGTGTTGAGATATGTTATTCTAAATCTGGTGGCAAGAGATTTGAAGAGGCTGAAAAATTAACTGCAAGGTTTATAGCATACAAACTAAATGAAAAAAGTTGGGGAATTGATAGAGTAAAGAAGCATCAAGATTTTTCAGGTAAATATTGCCCACATAGGACTCTTGATACGGGTTGGCAGAGATTTTTGAATATGGTGCAAGCTGAATTAGACGAGCTAAAGGAGAAAGATGAAGGTGATAAAGACAAACCTTCGACTTGGGCACAAGAAGCTTGGGAATGGGCCAAAAGGGAAGGTATAACGGATGGCACAAGGCCTAGAGATCCGAGCACTCGAGAAGAAGTGATTACAATGTTGTATCGCTACCATAAACAGGTGGCTATGAAGTTTCTTGAAGAGAATAGCGCTGCTAGTAATTGTGATTAGCGCCGCTCTGGACTGAGGCGGTATTTTTTTTTATAACAAAAAGTTCTGCATCGGAATAGATTATATAAAGTGTCATTTTATTTTCGAGGGGTGAAACATCATGATGGAAAAACAACCACCTGTAGTTATTAAAACCCGTCGCATAAAAAAAGAAAGGCTTGACGTAGAATATCCTGTAGTGGAAAATTTATTAAATAAAAATGCAAAGCAATATATTAATTCAGTTCTGATGAGCATAGTTGATACTTTAATCGAACAAACCGATTACTACCAAAATCCAATCACCGAAGTAACAGGAAGATATTATATAAGAACAAACGGTAAGGGGATTTTGAGTATTTCCATCGAAATGTATTGGTTTTCCGGCGGTGCTCATGGTATGACGGTATTAAAATCTGTAACTTTTGATGTAGCAACAGGTAGAATATACTATCTGAAAGACCTGTTCAAAGAAAATTCTCATTATGTGAAACGCCTTACTGATATAATAAAAAGACAGATACAGGAGAGAGACATACCTGTGATAGTTGATTTTACCAGTATAAAGCCAGACCAGGACTTTTATATTGAAAACAAAACTTTAGTGATATACTTCCAGTTGTATGAGCTGGCACCATATGCATATGGTTTTCCAACCTTTAAAATTCCAACTCAGGAAATAGAAGATATATTAAGAAAAGACCTATTAAGAAAAAGTGGATAATTGGGGATCTTCCCCAATTATCCACTTACTTATTTAATAAATCTTATATATTTTGGAAGGCCATTCTCATATGGTATATCTACATTTCCTTGAATGAGAGGCAGCATGTATTCAATGGCATCTTTAGTTACCCATCTGTTTTCCATATCTATCCATTCTTTAGGAAAAGGTTTAGTATAATTTGCTACTTTTGACAGTGGAACCGTTCCAGGTTCAAATCCATTTTGGGTCTTTTCAATAGAGATCATTACATCACTTACACCGTTGAGGATCTTTTCCACACCTGCTTTTCCAACCTTTACAGCTACCTGGTTATCTACCAATGAAGCCGTATGTGCAGCACATCTTTGCAAAATGGAAAATTCAATTACCTTGACCCGTTTTGTAATGTTTTGTTTTACAAGATGTTCAAGATAACGACCGACACCGCCCATTTGTGTGTTGCCAAAGACATCTACTTTTGCCTCGCGAAGGTAAGCATAATTACCGAATTTATCTTTAATTCCTTCAGAGGTTACAATAAACGCTCGGCTCTTTTTGTCAAATACCCGCTTGACTTCACTAACGAAACTTTCCTCATCAAAGGGGACTTCAGGCAGGTATATCAAGTGTGGTGCGTCAACGACCTCATCTCTAGCTAAAGCGCTGGCGGCAGCTAAAAAGCCGCTGTCTCTTCCCATTACTTCTACAATGGTAACGGCTTCTTTGTCATAAACATCTGCATCCAAAGCCATTTCGCGAACACTGGTGGCTATGAATTTGGCTGCACTACCATATCCCGGGCAAAAGTGTGTATTTGTAAGGTCGTTGTCTATAGTCTTAGGTATGCCAATTACACTGATATCTTTGCCTTTATTTATGACATATTGTGAAAACCTGTGGGCGGTATCCATAGAGTCATTGCCGCCAATATAGAGGAAATAGCCTATCTGATATTTATCAAAAATTTCACATATCCTATCAAAATCCTCATCCTTTAGTTTATACCTACATGAACCGAAAGCTGCTGATGGAGAATAGCGCAAAGTATTTAATTCATCGTCGCTCATATTGGTTACGTCAATTATATTATCCTTTAGTATTCCTTCAACACCGTATTTGGCTGCAAAAATTTTAATTCCGTGCTTTTTTGCTTCACTTATAATCCCATAACAACTAGCGTTAATGACTGAAGTAGGACCCCCTGATTGGGCAAAAATTAAATTCTTTTTCAAAAAACCCACTCCCTCTTACAATTTTTTCTAAATAAATTAATATATTTTGACTATGCAGTAACGTGCTGAATATATATTTTATATTATTTTTATTATAGCATGGGAACTATATTGAGACAAGTTTGACTATTTTATAATATCCAGACAAACCAAATGTGCAACAAGACGATAAAAACGCGCAATTTAATTGACTTATTTTACAAATTATGATAAATTTAACTTGACAATATTATATAATTTTTTATGTCCACTAGGGGAGCGAAGATGCTGAGATAGTGAGTAAAGCTCACTGACCCTTGAACCTGCTCTAGGTAATGCTAGCGTAGGAAAGTGGTTTTTGCATTGTACTTAAGCCGTTAACCTTGTGGTTGACGGCTTTTTTGCCATCGACTCTCCGGACATATTCATAATCTAATAGGGAGAGGAGGTGAGCCTGGGTGAGCAGTCTTAGCTATATATTTCAAGATTTAGCGGAAATAACTCCAACGACCCTTTTCATCTTGATTATTGTGGTCGCGCTCTCTGCTATACTTCTCGCTGTTGGCTCCCGGGCTAAACTCAGGACAAAGGCTGTTGTATATGGAGGTCTTTGTGTTGCAGTTGCTTTTGTGCTTTCTTATATAAGGCTGTACCGGTGGCCACAAGGTGGATCAATAACCATAGCCAGTCCACTGCCGATCTTCGTTTATGCTTATATTTTTGGTCCCGCAGCAGGTATAGCAGCAGGAACCGCATATGGACTTTTGCAGTTGGTTCAGGACCCGTATATACTGCATCCTTTTCAAGTATTTTTAGACTATATTTTGGCTTTTGCAGCATGGGGACTTGCAGGTTTTTTCCGCAAAAACATAAGTTTAGGCATTATTTTTGGAGGCGTAGGCCAAATATTTTCCAGTTTCCTTTCAGGCGTTATATTTTTCGCATCATATGCACCTGAAGGCATGAGCCCTATAATATATTCGTTAGTTGTAAACGTCACTGTACTGGGTACAAATATACTAATTTGTCTTTTAGTTTCACTGTTGCCTCAAGTTCGAAGAGTAATACAGCGGCTTAAGGCGAGGGCTTTGGCAGAATAGAAATCAAAAAAGGCAGGAGTCAATTAAACTCCTGCCTTTTTTTGTGTTTTCATGCATCTGATTATTGAGAGTTATTCTATATCGATGATTCTTCCGCTGGGCCTTGAAGGTTCTACTTTAGGCAGAATAACTTTTAAAACGCCATTGTTAAAGCTGGCTCTTATTTCGTCATCTTTCACATTGCTGGGAATGGGTATGGAACGTGAATAATTTCCGCGTCTACGTTCACGTTGAATGAAGCTTTCTCCTTTTTCTTCAGTAACTTCATCGTATTTTGCAGAAATCGTCAAGACATTGTCTTCATATAAAATTTCTATGTTTTCTTTTTTGTATCCGGGTAGGTCAGCTTCTACTATATATTCATTTTCCGTTTCGCGCAAATCTGCTTTAACGGGACTTAGGTTAAACATGTCTAAAAGATCTTCGGTATCAAAAGGCCAATCGAAGAACGCTGGCAACAATCCCCTCCGCTTACGAGGAATTAAACCTCTATCCCGCATAAAATTACCTCCTTTTACAAATTTTACTATTAGTAATTTTATTATAGCACGAAGGTCAGGAAAGGTCAATAAAAGTCAAAAAAATTTTTCTTAAAAGTTAAGTTTAAAAGGTATTTGACAAAGTAGTACAGAATATATTTCTTAAATTATTTTTTACTGTTTTTAGATTATAATTCATATAGTTTTAGTGAGGTTGTCATGCAAATCGGTGTAGATATTATTGAAATAGACCGGATAAAAAAGGCCTGTGGAAGAAAAAACTTTATAAACAGATTTTTTACTTTAAAAGAGCTTGAGGACATTAAAGGCAAAAAAAGTTTTTACACACACTTGGCTGGAAAATATGCAGCCAAGGAGGCAGTAGTAAAAGCACTAGGCACAGGCTTTCGAAATATGAAGTGGAAAGACGTAGAAATTTTAAACCAAGCGTCGGGAAAACCTGTTGTAGCTTTATCGGGAAAAGCTAGAGAAATTTTTAAACTAAAAAATTTTAACGGTATCCTTGTAAGTATTTCACATTGCAAGGAATATGCTATAGCTTTTGCTGTAGCACTGGGGGGTGAGGCAGATGAAAGTAGTCAGCCCTTCAACTATGAGGCTGATGGATCAAATGGCTATTGACAAATATAAAATTCCCGGAGTTATCTTAATGGAAAATGCCGGCATTAAGGTAGCTCAGGCAGTGCAAAACATGTGGAATGCTCAAAAACATTGTGCATCGAGGAAAATTGTATTTTTCTGCGGCAAAGGCAACAATGGCGGCGATGGCTTTGTGGCAGCCCGACATCTTGCCAACATGGGCTTTGAAACTATCGTTTTTATAATAGCAAATCCTGATAATATAGCCGGCGATGCAGCTATAAATCTAGAAATAATAAGGAATATGGGCCTGCGAATAAAAGTAATTAAAGAGCAAGCAGATTTAGATGAGGCAAAAGACCTAGCAAATGGAGCCTTTGTTTTGGTAGATGCCATTTTCGGTACGGGACTAAAGGGCGATGTTAAAGGTATTGCTAAATCGGTTATCGAAGTTATAAATCAACTTGAAATACCAGTAGTGTCTATAGATATACCTTCAGGTGTTTGTGGCAGTACAGGCAAGATACTGGGGACTGCTGTAAAAGCACATCAAACGGTGACCCTTGCACTTCCAAAGATAGGTCTATTGCTTTATCCAGGGGCAGAATATGTGGGAGAGCTGATTACCGCAGACATAGGAATGCCCGTAAAATTAGTAGAGGCAATTAATGCAGAGGCCCAATTGTTAGATTTGAGCTGGGTAAGGGGGTGTTTTAAGGCGGCTCCTCCTGATGCACACAAAGGTACCTTCGGCAGGGTTTTTATCATCGCCGGATCTGTTGGCATGACAGGAGCGGCAACACTGTCTTCGACCGCTGCGGTTAGAAGTGGTGCAGGGCTTGTGACAATAGGCATTCCCGAAAGCCTAAATGACATTTTAGAAGTTAAAGTAACGGAAGCTATGACGCTGCCCCTGCCTGAGACGTCTAGCCGCAGTATAGGCAAAGGCGCAATAGAAAAGGCTTTAAGTTTTGCAAGTAAATGCGATGCAGTAGTTTTAGGACCCGGCCTTTCCACAGACTATGAGACAGCAGAGTTTGTAAGGCAATTTATTTTGGAGTGCACTGTGCCCATGGTGGTGGATGCAGACGGGTTAAATGCAATGGCAGAATCTCCGGCTATTTTTAAAAAAGCCAAGGCACCGATTATTATTACCCCGCACCCCGGCGAGATGGCAAGGCTTTTATCAACAACAGTGTCTGAAGTACAAACAGATCGAATTGGGGCGGTAAAAACAGCTGCTGAAAAGTTTAGCTGTACTGCTGTATTAAAAGGTGCGAGGACTTTAATTGCCACTTCAGATGGAAAACTTATGATCAATCCTACAGGCAATATAGGTATGGCTACTGGTGGCAGTGGCGATGTGCTTTCAGGCATGATTGGAGCCTTTTTGGCCCGCAGCATGAAGCCTTATGAAGCTGCGGCAGTGGGGGTATACCTACACGGCTTAGCAGGAGATTTGTCTGCCAAGGAGCAGGAGCAAATTTGTCTTATGGCTACAGACATCATTGATTTTCTGCCTAAAGCTGTTAATAAAATGAAGGTGCAGTGTGATGACAACAAATCTTGGTGATATTCGTCCTACTTGGGTTGAGATTAATTTGGATAATCTAAGGCACAACATACTGGAGCTAAAGAAAATTATTTCTTCAGCTACCAAGTTATGTGCTGTAGTAAAAGCTGACGCATATGGGCACGGAGCTGTGGAAGTTGCGAAAGAAGCCATAGCTTGCGGAGCATCTTATCTCAGTGTTGCTTTTTTGGATGAAGCCATCGAACTGCGAAAGAATGGTATAACAACTCCCATCCTTATTTTGGGTTTTACACCGGAAAATCAATTTGATAAAATATTAGAGTATGATATAACCCAGACTGTCTACAATTTTATGTCTGCGGCTATACTGTCCGATTGTGCGCTAAAGCGAAATAAAAAAGCTAAAGTTCATATAAAAATTGATACTGGCATGAACCGCATTGGTTTTTGCCCGGAAGCTTGCACAACTGCTGAATTTAGGGAACTATTTTCCTTGCGAGGTCTTGAAATAGAGGGTATTTTCACCCATTTTGCACGAGCAGATGAAAGGGATAGGCACTTTACTAATGAGCAGTTTCAAATTTTTACAGGGATAGTTAAAGCCATTGAAGAGGCCGGCTATAAAATACCCATAAAACATGTGGCAAACAGTGCAGGTGTCCTACAATATCCCGAAACCCATCTGGATATGGTTCGACCGGGCATCATTCTTTATGGTTTGTATCCTTCCGATGAAATAGACAAAAACCTGATTTCCTTAAAACCTGTAATGAGTTTTAAGACCAGGGTTTCAAATGTGAAAGTTCTACCAAAGGGAAAGCCAATAAGTTACGGCGGAACTTATATCACACAAAGGCAAAGCATTATTGCCACATTACCGGTGGGTTACGCTGACGGCTATTCAAGGCTTTTATCATCAAGGGCACAAGTCTTGATAAATGGTCAAAGAGCCCCGGTAGTAGGGCGCGTTTGTATGGACCAGTGCATGGTGGACGTTACCGACATCCAAGGGGGTGTATCTATTGGAGATGAAGCTGTCCTCCTGGGAGCAGACGGTAACAATAGGATATCTGCTGAAGAAATAGCTGAACTTATGGGGACTATCAATTATGAAGTTGTATGTGGCATATCTAAAAGGGTGCCCAGAGTATATATAAAAGGTGGAAGGGTCCAAAAGGTGATAAACCTTTTGGTAAAATAGGTATATTTTTCTTGTTTATTTGACATAATTATATTGACCTCTATATAATAATGAGTACATGTTGTTGCTTAATAAACTAGGGGGTGCCGGCGTGGCCGAGTTGAAACGTATTGTTGTAAGTATACCCGATAATTTATTACAACAAGTAGATTATTTTGTTGCTCTTGAAAATAAAAACCGAAGTGAACTTATTCGCGATGCAATGAAATTATATATAAAAGAAATGGAAAAGCTAAGAGTTAGGGAACAACTAAAAATCGGGTATATTAAGATGGCCGAAATAAATGTTAATTTTGCAGAAATGGGGATATGTGAGGATATTAAAGACTTTATATTATACGAATCAAGACTTTCGGAGTGTGAATAATGTGCTGGTTAGGCGTGGTGATATATTTTACGCAGACCTAAATCCGGTAGTTGGTTCAGAACAGGGGGGAATCAGACCGGTATTAGTTGTGCAAAATGATGTGGGGAATAAATACAGCCCCACTGTTATTATTGCTGCTATTACCTCGCAAATAGATAAAGCAAAACTTCCTACCCATGTGGAACTTAAGAGTACAGATTACGGTCTTGAAAAAGATTCGGTAATTTTACTTGAGCAGCTAAGGACCATCGACAAGCGAAGATTAAAAGAAAAAATAGCGATACTGGATCAGGATATAATGGAAAAAGTTGATGAAGCTCTAAAAATTAGTTTAGGTCTTGTTGAATATTAATAATAACTTAATTCTGGGCTTCCTCTAATTAAAGAGGGAGCCCTATTTTTTTGCAATAAACTACAATTTCTCCAAAAAAGAAGGATTATTGGATATTTTTTAGAATATATAAAAGGGTGATTAAGATAGTCTTTGGAGGACAGATATGAAAGTAAAAGCGCGATTCTTTTCAGAGCTTATGACTGCACTATCCCTAATGATGGATCTTGACGAAAGTAGAAAGCTTTACCACGCATGGCGAGTAGCGATTTTAGCTGAAAGAATGTCTCAAGAAATACTGCCGGAGTATAGAACTCAGATATTTTATGCCGGATTACTGCACGACATAGGTGCAATCTCTTTACCAGACCACGTTACTCATTATACGGATATAAAAGAGCACTTTAAAAATCCCATATTGTTTAATCATGGCAGAAAAGGGGCTCAAATTGCGAGAGAAATAGGCCCCCTTTCATTGGCTGCCGATATGATAATGGATCATCACGAACATTGGGATGGTGGAGGCTATCCTAGAGGTCTTAAAGGCAATAACATAAATTTAGGCGGTCAAATTTTAAGGATCGCGGATACATTTGACATATTAGCTCGGGTCAGACCGCCTCTAGACTTAAATGACATTAAAACAATACTTGCTAGCCGAAGGGGCTCTGAGTTTTCGGACTTAATGTTCGAATTGATGATTTCCACTTTAGAAAGCGGCAGTTTCTTTGAAGAAATAATTGATGATACCAAAGTTTCAGAGATGGTGCCGCAAATTATTAGCTCCTTACCTCCTGTTGATTTATCATCTTGTAATAATGATTTAAGAAAAGTGGTCAAAATTTTTGCTCAAGTTATTGACGCTAAACACAGCTATACAGCAGGGCACTCTGAGCGGGTAGCAAATTATACATATCAACTGGCCAAATCAATGGGGTTATCGGAAGGTGAAGCAGAAAGATTTGAAATAGCTGCTTATTTACATGATGCAGGAAAAGTAGCTATCCCAAAACACATTTTAGATAAGCCTGCTGCCCTCACAATAGATGAATTCAAACTCATGAAAAGACATCCTGTGTATACAATGGAGATTATAAGTATGGTAAGTGAACTGAAAGATCTTGTGAGAATAGCAGGAGGCCATCATGAGAGATATGACGGCAGAGGCTATCCCGATGGTGCATCGGGACAAAATATTCCACTGGGAGCTCGCATAATGTCAGTGGCTGATGCCTTTGATGCCATGACTTCTTTAAGGCCATATCAAAAAATCAAAAGCAAAGATGAAGCTAAAGAAGTCTTAGCTGAAAATGCAGGAAGCCAGTTTGACCCCGAAATATCCAAGGTGGCAATACAGGTGCTCTGATGAGGAGGAAAACTCATGAGGCCATTAATAGGTATTACCATGTCCCTGGACTATGAGAACAGAACGGCAAAATTAGGGGAAAAGTATGTAACTGCCGTGGAACGGGCGGGGGGAATACCGGTGGCTGTACCGCCTCTTGAGGATAAAAATGCTTTAAATGCCATGGTGCAGAAACTAGACGGGATAATATTATCGGGAGGGCCCGATATTGACCCGTCTTATTATAATCAATTGCCCCATCCACGCCTTGGCAATGTTTGTCCCAGAAGGGACCAAAATGAATTATTCATTGCTGCTGAATTTATTAAACTGTCAAAGCCAATTTTAGGAATTTGTCGTGGCCTGCAGGTGATGAATGTAGCCATGGGTGGAACCCTTTGTCAGGACATTTCTTCTAGTATTAAAAATCCCATAAAACACATGCAGAATGCACCGCGATGGCATAAAAGCCATGAAGTCGAAATTTTAGATATGAATTCTTTATTATATAAAATAGTCGGCAAGCAGCGAATCAGAGTAAACAGCTTTCACCACCAGTCAGTAGAAAGACCTGCCACAGATTTAAAAATCACCGCTATAGCACCTGATGGTGTTGTTGAGGCAATGGAGTCAAAGGCTGGGAACTTCTGCCTTGGCATACAGTGGCATCCTGAACAGCTAACAGATGATATAGCGCATATGAGATTATTTGAATTTTTGATAGATGCTGCAAAAGATGTTAAAACAGGGAGGGGATAATATGCTAGCTATAACTAATGGCAAAATTTATACGATGACTGGCAAAGTCTTTGATAAAGGAACTTTGTTAATAAAAGAAGGTAAAATACTAGAAGTGGGACAAGAGATTGCAATTCCCCAAGATGCTAAAGTCGTCGATGCCGGCGGCAAATACGTGTTCCCTGGCTTTATTGATGCCCACAGCCATATAGGTATATTCGAAGAAGCAGTAGGGGAGATAGGCGAGGAAGGCAACGAGTGGACGGAGCCCGTAACACCTCAGCTTAGGGCCATTGACGCTATAAATCCTGCCGACAAGGCCTTTGAAGATGCAGTAATGGGTGGAATCACCTGTGTTTTTACAGGCCCTGGCAGTGCAAATGTAATCGGCGGCCAATCCGTTGTAATGAAAACCTATGGGAAAATTATAGACCATATGGTAGTAAAAGAGCCTGCCGGCCTTAAGGTGGCCTTTGGAGAAAATCCCAAGCGGGTTTATGGTGACCAGAAGAAAATGCCTGCAACCCGAATGGGAACAGCAGCCCTTTTAAGGGAAGCCCTGGTTGAGGCTCAAAACTATAAAGCCAAGCGGGAAAAAAGCCTCAAAGATCCCGATGAAATTCATGAACGGGACCTGGGGATGGATGTTCTGTGCGATGTGCTGGATAAAAAGCTGCCTTTGAGAGCTCATGCCCACAGAGCAGATGATATCATGACAGCCATAAGAATTGCCAAGGAATTTGATTTGGACATCGTCATTGAGCACTGCACTGAGGGGCACCTCATTGCCGACGAGCTTGCTGAACTGGGGATTTCTGCAGTTGTCGGGCCGTCCCTTTCAAATCGCTCAAAGGTGGAACTTAAAAATTTAAGTTTTATAACGCCCGGGGTACTTGCACAAAAAGGCGTAAAAGTGGCTATAATGACCGACCATCCAGTCATACCTATTCAGTATCTGCCTGTCTGTGCGGCGCTTGCCGTGCGCGAAGGCATGAAGGAAGAAGACGCCTTAGCTGCCATAACAATAAATGCCGCAGAGATTTTGGGCATTTCCGATCGGGTGGGAAGCCTTGAAAAGGGTAAGGATGCCGATGTGGTCATATGGAATGGCCATCCTCTTGATATAAAATCTAAACCAAGTTGTGTTATAATAAACGGTGAGATTGTATATAAAAGTTAAGATTTACAAAATAAAGTTTAGCGGCACAATACCAAAGTGGTTTGTGCCTTTTTTTGTTCCAGTTTTTTCTATGTTATAAAAACTGTATGTTTGATATACTTAATGTGTGTCATAGGTGTTTCACTTATACAAGTTATTGTTTCGAATAAACACATGCCTGTTTCACAGATAAGTTTTGCATGGGGAGTGAGTTTAGATGGAAAAAATCGGAGTTATTCTTCCTTACAATAAGCTCTACTATCAAACATTAAGTGTAAAGGAAGAAATGAAAGAATTAAAAAATGACATAGACGTCAGAATCGGTCTTTTAAGCAATGCAGTAGATGTAGCGAAAGACCTTATCATTGGCGGTGCACAGGTTTTAGTGAGTCGAGGCGGAACTGTAAAATATATTAGCCAAGAGTTTCCTGATGTCCCGTTGGTTGAAATTGAAATAAGCAGCTATGACATAGCCGAGGCTTTGAAAAAGGCTAAAAAAATAAGTAACTGTATTGCGCTAATTATATTTAAAAATATGCTTTTTGAAGGTAGAGATTTGAGTAAACTTTTTGATGTAGACATGAAGATATTTTACATTGAAAAGGAAGAAGATGCTGCTGGTGCTGTCAAACAAGCTGTTGACCAGGGCTACGATGTGGTGGTAGGCGGCGGTGTTGCAAATAAAATTTGTAACCAGATGGGTGTTCACAGTGTGCTCATTTCATCAGGTAAAGACTCTATTTTCCGAGCCATACGGCAAGCTCAAAGCATATTAAGATACAGAAATGATGTGTTAAAACAGACCCGGTTGATAGAAACAGTCATTGAGAACACTCCTTTGGGTATTTTAACTAGCGATATAAATGGAAAAATAAAGATGGTAAATTCTCCTGCATTAAATACCATTGGAATGTCTAGGGAATTTATAATAGGTAAACACATTCAACACATCTTGCCAGAGGCAGAAAGTAGCAATAACTTTATTAAAGAATTTGAACAAAATAAAGTAATGGTAAATATACATCACATTGATATTGCCTCTTCAAATATTGGTTATATTATAACTTTAGAGGAAATTAGCGAGATTAGTAAAAAGGAAAAATATATAAGAAGCACATTCGTAAAAAAGGGCCATGTTGCACGATTTAATTTCAACAATATTATCGGAGAAAGTACTGCTATAAAAGATAGTATTCAAATGGCCAAAAGATATGCAGGTTTTGATTCTACTGTGCTAATTTTTGGAGAGACAGGCACAGGAAAGGAAATGTTTGCCCAAAGCATTCATAATGCCAGCAAAAGAGCCAATGGGCCTTTTGTAGCTGTAAACTGTGCTTCACTTTCAGAAACCCTTATGGAAAGTGAGCTTTTCGGTTATGTGGAAGGCGCCTTTACTGGAGCGTCCAAACAAGGGAAAGCCGGCCTTTTCGAAATGGCGCATAGAGGTACGATATTTTTAGATGAAATTTCGGAAATGCCCCTTTCAATTCAATCAAAACTTTTAAGAGTCCTACAAGAAAAAGTAGCTATGAGATTGGGAGATGATAGGGTTATACCCGTAGATGTGAGAGTTATTGCAGCTAGCAATAAAAATCTTTATGATATGGTAAAAAACGGACAATTCCGCAAGGATTTATACTATCGATTAAATGTCCTTACATTAAAAATACCCCCTTTGAGAGATAGGCAGCAGGACATTTTACGTCTCTTTGAACATTTTTTAGAAATTTATTGTATTAAGTTTAATATAAAGCAACCTATCATAGCTCAAGAAGTTTATCAGGTTTTATTAAATTATCAGTGGCCTGGGAATGTCCGTGAAGTAGAGAATTTTACTGAAAGGCTGCTGGCAGCATATGGTTCAAGCTATATATCAGTAGAGCAAATCCGGCATATTCTTGATTTGGAAGAACCCCATGATTTTCAAGAATGTTCAGGTCATACCGAAGAAAGCTTGGACCCTAAAACTTTAGATAAAAAAACCCTTTTTAGAATATTAAAAGCAAACAATTTTAACAAAACCCGAACCGCCAAGCAGTTAGGAATCGGTAGAACTACTCTCTGGCGGATGCTAAAAAAAATGAACATCAGTAATGAATCGTCAAATTGAAATATTATAAAGTTGAAACACTTACCGTTTCTTTGAAACAATAGGCGTTTCAAAGAAACGAATGTGAAACACATAACTTTTACAACTATAATTTCCCTGAAATTAAAGCTCCACGTGCATATTAAGTCATTTTTGTAGATGTTGGCACGGTAATTGCAAAAAAAGCACAAGAAAGTGAAAAACGAATTTTTTTACGAAGTTATTGTTTAAAAGGTAAACACTATATGGAGGGTGATAACCAATGTCTGAAGCAACTATCTGTTATATAGGCGGAGGGTCGAAAGCGTGGGCAAAAAAGCTTATGGGCGACCTCTTATGCCAAGGGGATGTCTCCGGTACCCTTAGATTATATGACATTGATAAGGAGGCAGCTCTTAGAAATAAAAACTATTTTGAAGCACTAATTGAGCATAACAAGGATATAGTAAAAAGCAACTGGCTATGTGAAGTATATGAAGATATTGATGAAGCATTAACAGGTTCTAATTTTGTAGTAATGTCTATATTGCCAGGAACTTTTGACCATATGGAAGTAGATGTACACCTGCCTGAAAAGTATGGTATATTTCAATCGGTAGGAGATACGACAGGTCCTGGAGGATTCAACAGAGCATTAAGGACAATTCCCTTATATAGAGAATTTGCTAGAAGAATAAAAAAGAATTGCCCCAATGCATGGGTAATAAACTATACAAATCCCATGGCTGTATGTGTAGCCACATTGTACAAAGAGTTTCCTGAAATTAAAGCATTTGGATGCTGTCATGAAGTTTTCAAAATCCAGACACTGCTCAAAGAAATTTATCAGTTAGCAACAAATGATGACAGCCCAATTGACAGAAGAGAAATCAAAATAAATGTACAAGGGTTAAATCACTTCACATGGGTAAATGAAGCAAAATACAAAAACATAGACCTGATGCCACTTTACAAAAAATTTGTAGAAGAAAATTACGAAAAAGGTTATATGCTAAAAGATAACCGAGGAAATAAAAGCGAGCGTGCTAAGTATTTCTTCTGTATAGAAAAAGTTAAATTCGATTTGTTTAGGAGATTCGGAGTCATTGCAGCGGCTGGTGACAGGCATCTTGCTGAATTTGTTCCATCTTCGTACCTTAACTCAAAAGAGGAAGCATTGGAATGGGGATATAACCTAACGCCGGTTTCTTACAGAAAGGTCGATGCAAAAGAAAAAGTAGAAAAAACAATTAGGCAAATCCAAGGTGAAGAAGAGCTAAATATTGAACTGTCCGGTGAAGAAGGAGTAGACCAGATTCGTGCTATATTAGGGCATGATGTGCTGGTCACTAACGTAAATCTACCAAACCAGGGCCAACTACCTGACTTACCCTTAGGAACAGTAGTGGAGACAAATGCTGCATTTACTAGTGACAATGTAAAGCCTATATATGCTGGAAAAATGAATCCAAATGTAAAGGCACTTGTCATGCCACATGCCTTAACTCAGCAAAACCTAGTTAAAGCATTTTTTAACAAGGACAAGCAGGCACTTTTTGAAACATTCTACAGTGACCCTTCTGTTGCAAGATTAAAACGTAATGATGCAAAATCATTATTTAATGAAATGATAAATGGAACTAAAGATCAGTTGGAAAGTTGGATATTAGAGGGGAAAATCATTTAAAGTTGCCAAAGCTTGTCAAAAATTTCACAATCTCTAATGACCATTGTATAAAATGAATTAGGAGGTGAACAAATGCTGGAAAAAATTGTATCAGGTGTCCTGGTAGTAATTAGCCTAGTTTATATGTTTGCAGCTAAAGATCTTGCTTTTGGTTCATTTGGTCAACCAGGGGTAGGATTTATGCCTATAATTGTTGGTTATATGGGATCTGGCCTTTCCATTATCAACTTTATTTCTGTTATGATGAAAAAACCCAAAAACGGCGAAGAAAGTGACCCATTAGCTCAATTTGACCTTGTTAAACTCGTTAAATTCGTAATAGGTTGTGCAGCATATGTACTTCTGCTAAAATACACAGGATTTTTAATAGCAACATTTTTAGTATTAACGTATCTTTTAAAAGTTACAGAAGTAAAAGGTTGGGTTTTGCCTGTTATTATTTCAGCAGGAACTTCTGTAGGCTTTTATGTTGTATTTCAGAAAATGTTAGGTGTATTACTACCTTAAAATCGGAGGTGAAATAATTGTCATCTACAGTAGGTTCATTATTAAGCGGTTTAGCCAGTTGCTTAACACCTATGAACATGTTTGCATCAGTAGTTGGTGTTTTAATAGGTACTTTAACGGGTGTTTTGCCTGGCCTTGGAATTACAGGTGCACTTGCACTGCTCCTTCCAGCAAGTTATGGCTTACCACCTGCTACAGCTATGATAATGTTCTGTGGTGTGTATTATGGAGCAATGTATGGTGGTTCTACAACTTCAATCTTAGTTAATATTCCTGGAGAAGGTGCATCAGTTGTAACTTGTATCGAAGGATATGAAATGGCAAAGAAAGGTAGAGCAGGAGCAGCTTTAGCTGTAGCAGCTATAGGTTCATTTATAGCCGGGACCATGGGTACAATTGGTCTGACGTTTTTTGCTCCTTTGCTTGCAAAAGCAGCACTAGCATTTGGACCACCTGAATATTTTGCCATTGCCACACTGGGTTTAATCTTATTATTTAACATCTCAGGTAAATCCCCCTTAAGGTCTGCACTGATGGTCATGATTGGGTTAATGATTGGAACCATAGGTTTTGATCCAATGACAGGTGTCAGCAGATTCACAATGGGCATGATAGAACTTGAAGATGGTATTGAATTTATTATTTTAACCATGGGACTTTATGGTGTGGGTGAAATATTAGCTTCTATATGTGAGCGTGAAGAACGAGGCGAAATGATGAAGTTTAAATTTAGGGATTTATATCCAAACAGAGAAGAGCTAAAGCGTTCACTGCCACCAATGTTTCGTGCAGGTATTCTCGGATTTTTAATAGGTCTTATACCGGGCCCTGGTATGACTATATCTACTTTTGCTTCTTATGCACTAGAAAAGAGATTAAGCAAACATCCTGAAGAGTGGGGCCATGGTGCCATTGAAGGTGTAGCAGGCCCTGAATCTGCAAACAATGCGGCAAATGCTGCACAAATGGTACCCCTTTTGTCACTAGGTTTACCATTTAACTCAAGTGGTGCCCTTTTGTTAGCAGGCTTTATGATTCATGGAGTAGCTCCTGGACCAATGTTGATGAGCACACAGCCGGATTTGTTCTGGGCTATAATTGCTAGTTTATATATTGGTAATGTACTGCTACTCATCATTAACTTGCCGCTGGTTGGGGTATTTGCATCTTTACTGAAAATACCAATAAAAATTTTGCTTCCTATTGTAATGGTAGTTACCTTTACAGGCGCATATGCCATCAACAGCAGTCTTTTTGATTTAGGCTTGCTAATACTCTTTGGTGCTATAGGTTTTATACTAAAACGTGCAAAATTCGACTTAGCACCACTGGTAATAGGACTATTCTTAGGCCCAACTATAGAAACAGGCTTGATTCAAGGTATGATTATATCCGATGGAAACTTTATGACTTTACTTGCTAGACCATTGGCAGGTACTATGCTGAAAATTGGTTTTGCAGTAATATTGTTCTCAATTGGAAGAGCTATTTACCAATCAATTAAGGCAAGACAAACTGCCGAAGCTTAAGTAAAATAGTGGATTTAAGGCAAAAGCCTTAAACATAAAAACAAAAATTAAATTTTTAGGAGGTAAATCATGAACAAAAAACTACTTGTAGTAACTGTTTTAATGCTCATCTTGTCAATGGCTCTGACAGCCTGTGGCGGCAACTCTGCTTCACAAGGAGAGCAAGATAAAGATGAAATCAAGTATCCTGAAAAAGCTATTACAATGATAGTTCCAAACAGCCCCGGTGGAAGTACAGACTTACTTGCCCGTACAGTTGCAAAAGTAGCTGAAAAACATCTAGGACAACCAGTAATTGTGCAAAACAAGCCAGGTGGATCCACTACTATCGGTGCAAATGCGGTTATGAACGCAAACCCTGATGGATATACTATTGGTTCTGCTAACACAGGTATGATGACAAGTGTAGTTTTTAAAAAATCTGATGTCGATTATGCGCAAGAGCTAGAACCTATCGCTTTGATGGCTATTTCACCGCAGGTTTTAGCTGTAAATAGCGATTCAGAGTGGAAAACTGTTGATGAATTCGTAGAATATGCAAAAGCAAATCCTGGAAAAATAAAAATTGGTCATACTAGTGTTGGTGGTTCTACACATATGGCTACCGCACTGTTTACAGAAACAGCAGGTATCGAAATAGAAGGAGTAACATTTGATGGTGGTTCAAATGCAGTAGCAGCACTTTTGGGTGGCCATATTCAAGCAGCAATGCTAAGCCCTGTTGATTTTAAACAGTTTGTAGAATCAGAGCAGGTTAGACCTTTAGCCGAAACAGGTGAAGAAAGACTTGATGACCCACTATATAAAGATGTTCCTACCTTCAAGGAAGCAGGTTATGACTTTTCAGAGATATTGTTCCAAGGAATTGCCGCACCTAAAGGTATGCCTGATGAAGTAAAGGCAAAACTAGTAGAAGTTTTAGAAATAGTATGCAATGATGACGAATTTAAACAAGCAGTTTCTGACCTAGGCTTAACACCAAAATACGCCGCACCCGACGAGTTTAAGCAAATGTGGCTTGAAACTCAGGAAAAATATGAAAGAGTATTTACTGAACTTGGTGTTATAGAATAACTTTGTGTTTATAACGCAAGACAATATATAAAAATTTAGTGTATTGTCTTGCGTTAACCTTATCTTAACAAAAAGCTTTCAAAAGTATAATTTTCAAAACAGTGTTAGTTATGTTGGTCTCATCATAATAATAAAACTTCGGTGTTGCAGTAGGAGTGATTAATATTGTCTACTATCAAGTTAAAGTACAAGACATCACATGTAAGTGTTGATATCGATGATAAAAGCTTATATGCTGTATTAAATCCTGAGGATATGAAGGGAGTAAAAGACCCTTTAGGTGAAGTTAAACAAGCTTTGGTTTGTCCCATTGCGAGCCCTCGATTAAGAGAGTTGGCAAAAGGCAAAAAGAAAGTTGTAATTTTAGCTAGTGACATTACAAGACCTTCGCCTTCACATATTCTTATTCCGCCAATAGTGGAAGAGCTGAGAGAGGCGGGTGTCAAATATAGTGATATAAAAGTCGTATTTGGATTAGGCTATCATAGAAAACATACTGAAGATGAAAAGCGAAAATTAGTTGGTCAAGAAGTATATGACAAGATAGAATGTATTGACCATGACATAAATGACTGTGTATACATAGGCACAACCAAAAGAGGTACTCCGGTAGAGGTCTTTAGACCTGTTGCAGAATCGGATTTATTGATTGCTACGGGAAACTTGGAATTTCATTATAAAGCCGGTTATAGTGGTGGTTTAAAAGCTCTGCTGCCAGGAGTTTGCAGTAAGAGGACTATTGAGGCAAACCATGTAATGATGATAAGACCGGGAACTATGCCTGGAAAGGCCGATGGCAATCCTATGAGGGAAGATATAGAAGAAGCAGGCCAGATAGCAGGAGTAGATTTTATGGTAAATGCTGTATTAAACAGTCACAAAGAAGTAGTGAAAGTTGTTGCCGGTGACGTCATTAAAGCCCACCGGGAAGGGGCAAAATACATTGACAAAATGTATAAAAGAAATATACAAGAAAAGGTGGACGTAGTTGTTGCCTCTTGCGGAGGTTCTCCTAAGGATATTAACTTATACCAAGCCCAAAAAGGTCTTGAAAACGCAAGTTATGCGGTAAAAGACGGCGGCAGTATTATACTTTTGGCTGAATGTAGTGAGGGCCTTGGTGATGAAACTTTTAAAGACTGGATGTTCAGGGCTAAAACACCCCATGATTGTGTAGAGTGGATAAAGCGTGAATTTAAAATAGGTGCTCATAAGGCTGCAGTCGTATGTATGGTGCTGGAAAGAGCAAAGGTTTATCTCGTTTCAACCTTGGATGATTCCCTGGTCAAAGATATATTTTTCATTCCTTCATCGACTGTTCAGCAAGCGCTTGATACAGCTTTAGAGGAATATGGACAAGATGCAAAAGTACTTGTACTACCTTATGCAAATTCAACACTGCCTTTTGTAGAGGAATAATCTTAGAATAAAGAGGAGGTCTATTATGCATGCACTAGAAAAGATTCTAGCAAAAAAAGCATCAAAAGAACTGGTAAAAGCTGGCGACATTGTGACATGTGAAGTAGATTTGGCGGAAATAAATGACTTATATTTACAGGTGGTAGAGTCTTTTTATGAAATGGGCGGCAAAAAGGTTTGGGACCCTAACAAGGTGACATTTGTGTTTGACCACTACGCTCCTGCACCTACAATAAAATCTGCAGCAAATCATAAGGAAATGAGAGAGTTTGCCAAAAAGCATAACATATCTCTTCTTTTTGATATTAACGAGGGGGTATGTCACCAGGTGATGCCTGAAGCCGGGCTAGTTTATCCTGGTATGCTACTTGTTGCAACAGATTCTCATACTACTACTCACGGCGCCTTTGGAGCCTTTGGTACCGGAGTAGGTGCAACTGACTTGGCATGTATACTCATTTCTGGCAAGCTTTGGTTTAGGGTGCCGGAAGTTATGAAAATTGAGATTACAGGCAAATTAAAACCTGGAGTACTTCCCAAAGACGTGATTTTACACATATTGGGTAAACTCGGAACAGAGGCTGCGGTATATAAAGCAGTGGAGTTTACAGGTGACACTGTAAAAGATATGGATATAGCAGGCCGTATGGTTTTATGCAATATGACAGTTGAAATGGGTGCCAAAACTTCGTATATTGCCCCTGATGAAAAAACTTTAGTATATTTAAAATCCAAAGGTGTAGATATAGAAAATCTGGAAATACCTGTGACTGATTCTGATTATAAATATAGTGATGTATACAAATTTGATGTTTCAAATCTATCGCCTCAAGTGGCAATCCCCCACAGTGTGGACAATACTGTTCCTGTCCAAGATGTTCGGGGTACTAAGGTAGACCAGGTGTTTATAGGTTCCTGTACAGGTGGCAGGTTGGAAGATATCCAGTGGGCATATAAAGTACTAAAGGGAAAGAGAATAAATAAATCAACGAGACTCGTAATAATACCCGCTTCTAAGGCAGTATATCTTGAGGCTATTAAACGAGGTTATGTAGAGGCATTAATTAATGCTGGTGCCACTTTTACTGCCCCAGGTTGTGGGCCATGTCTCGGGACACATCAGGGAATTCTTGCCCCTGGTGAAGTATGTGTGACAGCTACCAACAGAAACTTCCCTGGTCGTATGGGCAGCACTTCTGCTAATATTTATCTTGCATCACCTGCTACTGCTGCGGCATGTGCTTTGACAGGAAAAATAGTAAGTCCACAAGAATATATAACGGAGGAGGCGTAACGAATGAATCGTAAAATATCCGGTAAAGTATTTATATTTGGAGATAATATTGATACAGACCAGATATACCCAGGCAGATATTTAGAACTTACCGCCAAGGCTGATATAGCTTCCCATTGTATGGAAGGAGCCAGGCCAGGTTTTGCAAACGAAATTGAAAAAGGCGACATTATAGTTGCCGGGAAGAACTTTGGTTGCGGCTCTTCAAGAGAACATGCTGCTATAACCCTTAAAGAAGCAGGGGTTAGTGCGGTGGTGGCAGAGTCTTTTGCTAGGATTTTTTTTCGTAATGCCATAAATTTAGGAATTCCTGTAATAATCTGTAAGGACATTCGTAATGGTATAAGGGAAGGTGAGGTTTTAGAAATAGACCTTTCCACCGGCCAACTTAAAAACCAAAATACCGGTAATGTATTTCAAGGGGAAGGACTTTCCGACTTTTTACTGGGGATTTTGGAAAGTGGAGGAATAAAGCCGCTTTTTAAAGCAAAGTATGGAAACTAAAACATTACTTAAATTGCAATATTAAATGCGACACATTTTTTGGAAACCCGAATGATGTTGGGTTTCTCAATCATGAATTTTGAATTTAGAAGTTAGCCGCTTTATTTCCCGGAAAAAGAGTTCTGCTGGTTGCTGGTAGCCCAGGATTTTTCTGGGCAGGGTATTACACCAATTCTGCACCCGTTCGATTTGTGAAAACGATAATTCCTTGATAGCTGTTCCCTTAGGAATTAACCGCCTGATTAGGCCATTGTGCCGCTCATTGGTGGCCCGTTCCCAGGCAGAGTAGGGATGAGCATAATAAATATCAATTCCGTGGACATTTAGATTGGCAAACTCACTACCGTTATCCGCAGTAATGCTTTTAAACACTCGGGAAAAGATAGAGCCATACTGAGTTTTTAGGCGTTTTAACGCTTCATCCACTGCCTCAGCAGTTTTGTTTGCCAATGGGAGGAGCAGGTGATAGCGAGTTTTTCTTTCCGTTAGAGTCAGCAGAACATTATCACTAGAGCGTTTTCCAAGGACAGTATCGATTTCCCAGTGGCCGAATTCCTCACGCTTTTCGATGCTATCGGGCCGCTCGCTAATACTCTTGCCGTAAAGACGCTTGTGATTTCGAGAAGCGTTCTTCTTTGGTTTACGTCTGGTTTTTATGAAAAGGTCGATATTGCGAACTTTAAGCAAGCAGCGGTCGATGTAATTGTATAGGGTTTTGGTGCAAACCATGGATGAAGAATCAAAGATTTTTTCTCGGCGAGCAGTTCCTACCACAGCATCAGGTGACCATTTATCCTTTAGTATCTTTTGTTCGGCATATCGGAGAAAGGAATCGACTTGGAGAACTTTGCTTTTCCTGCCGCAGGCAGAGCGGTTCTTTTCATACACTGCCTGGCCGGTTTCCGGGAAGTAAGCACTGTATGTAGTTAGATCTGTGCGGAGTTGAGTCGTTGTACCACGCTTGATTTCGCGATAAATAGTACTGCGATGACGTCCGAGTTTTTTAGCGATTTGAGTTGGCGAGAAACCTTCTTTAAGCAGGGCACAAATTTTACCTCTTTCATAGGGTGTAAGGTGTTTAAAAGTGTGTGGTGATGAGGTATACTCTTTAGTAAGAACCATAGCTGAAACCCTCCATATGTGTTAGTTTTTTGCCAACCAACATCATATCGGGTTTCACGCTATGGTTCAACTTTTTTACTGTCGCATTTAATTTTACAATTAACCACTAAAACATTATCCGAACTTTATATTTACTCTATTATAAATTGTGGTATAATAATTACTAATGATTTAGACAAATAGGATGAGTATAATGGAAGTAGTATTTGAAACCGAAAATATGGGCCAAACGGAAAAACTAGGTCAATCATTGGGCAAAACACTTTTAGAAGGTGACTTTTTGGCTCTTACAGGTGATCTGGGAGCAGGCAAGACCGCCTTTACAAAAGGCATAGCCAAAGGACTTGGCATAGAGGATGATGTAACAAGTCCAACATTTACAATAATCAATGAATATACAGGACCTGTGCCTTTAGCCCATATGGACGTTTACAGGCTGAATAACTTGCAGGAACTTGAAAACATAGGCTTTGACGATTATTTAGATGGTTATGTTGTTGTTATGGAATGGGCGGATAAAGTAAAAGAGCTGTTGCCCGATGATGTGCTATGGATAGATTTTAAGGTTTTGGATGACTTTCATCGGGAAATACGGTTTTTATCTGACAGTCCTTATTACGACAGCAAGCTGCGGGAGTTGAGTATATGACAAATGTTTTAGCTCTTGATTCATCCTCTATTGTTACGACAGTAGCAGTACTAAATGAGGAAAAGCTTCTGGCAGAATATATAGAGAACAACAAACAAAGCCATTCGGAAAAAATGATGGTTATCATCAAGCAAATGTTGGAAGACTTAGAACTTACGGTACAGGATTTAGATGTAATAGCAGTTGCCAAAGGGCCCGGGTCTTTTACAGGAATTAGAATAGGCATGGCCTGTGCACAAGGTCTGGCTCATGCTTTAAATAAGCCTATGATAGGAGTCAATACCCTCGATGGTTTAGCATATAATCTTATGGGCAACAATGATTTGATATGCCCGGTGATAAATGCCCAGAGGCAGGAACTTTATACTTCGCTGTACTGTTCTAATGATGCTGCACTTGAGCGCATGTGGGATTATAAATTGATTAAAGTAGATGCGCTTGTCCGGGAGCTTTTAAACCTAAATCATAAGATATTAATTTTGGGCGATGGTGTGCCAATTGTAAAAAAGGCGTTGGCAGAAGTGCCGGCAGAAAATATTGTTATTGCAAGTTCTGTTTTCGCTATGCCTAGGGCTTCGTCAATTGCCGCAGTGGCTTTAGAGGAATATGCTAAAGGCAATGCTCAGGACTGCTTTTCAATTAAACCCTTTTACATTCGCAAATCAAATGCTGAGGAGAAGAGGGACGGGGATCATGGAGCAAAGAGCTGACGCTGTGTTGAGTGTTGAGAAAATGACGATGAAGGATTTAGATGAGGTAATGGAAGTTGAACGACAATGTTTTACGACTCCCTGGTCGCGATATTCTTTTGTCTGTGAGCTTAAAGATAACCAATTTTCCCATTACATCGTAGCAAAATATATGGGTAAAATCATAGGCTATGCTGGTATGTGGATAATCCTTGATGAAGCTCATGTGACAAATGTGGGCGTACTTCCTGAATATCGCGGAGGAGGAGTGGGAGAACTGCTCATGCGCTCCCTTATTATTGCGGCAAAAGAGCACGGTGCAAAAAAGATGACCCTGGAAGTTAGAAAGAGCAATTATGTAGCCCAAAACTTATATTCCAAACTTGGTTTTGAACCGGTAGGCATCCGCCGGGGGTATTATCTTGACAACAGAGAAGATGCCGTAATTATGTGGAAAGATTCACTTTAAGTGGTGCCAGGCACCTAAGTTATTAAGTTATTTAGCTATGTTACATTTAAAGGTTTTATAGGTATTCCGCCTACAAATGAATTTTCCGCCACGTCCTTGTTAACCAGTGAGCAGGCCGACACGGTCGCCCCGTTGCCGATGACAACTCCAGGCAGAATGGTAACATTTGCACCAATCGTTACATCCTTTCCTATGATAACCTTTCCTGTGCCCCACTCTTTTACCATGTACTCATGGGCCAATATTGTGGAGTTATATCCAATTATTGAATTATCCCCTATTTCAATCAGTTCAGGGAAAAATATGTCAAACATAGCCATTAAGCCTACAGATACATTTTTGCCGATTTTCATTCCTATAAGCCTGTATAGGAAATTTTTTAATGGAAGATGGGGTATAAACCGGGCGAAATAAATCACTATAAAGTTGATGACGACTTTAAAGGGGTTGACGGTTTTATACCAAAACCAAAGGGAATTCACATCTTGAACTTGATGCCTTTGAACTCTGCGCATTTTGGCCTCCGAGTATTATTATTAATTTAAAACCTATTTCCTTAAAACAGCTTTAAATTTGCATAAGGAGTTAGGGTCATATCTGATTTATTTCCCATAAGATAGCGGTAATAACCTGCACAGGCAATCATAGCCGCATTGTCAGTGCAAAGTATTAAAGGTGGGAATTTAACATGAAAGTCTCTGCCGGCCCGATTGGCAAGTTCCTGCCGAAGACGGCTATTTGCAGCAACTCCCCCTGCCAGTGCAATTGTTTTTACGTTTTTCATTTTGGCTGCTTTTAAAGTGTTTTCCACCAGAGCATCAACTACTGCTTTTTGAAAACTCGCTGCCACATCCTCAACTACTATTGGCTCTCCTTTTTGTCTTTGGCGATTTAGATAATTTAAAACTGCCGTTTTTATGCCGCTAAAGCTGAAATTGAGTTCCCCGCCTTTTAAATGAGCTACAGGAAAGGATATGGCCGAATCATTTCCATGCCTTGCAGCTTTATCGATTAGCGGGCCTCCTGGATACCCAAGGCCCAAAGCCCGAGCCACCTTGTCAAAAGCCTCGCCGGCAGCATCATCTACCGTTTGACCCATTACTTCGTATTTGCCAAAGTCTTTTACATATACCAAATGGGAATGACCTCCAGACACCACAAGACATAAAAAAGGTGGGGCAAAGTCACTTTCAAGGAAATTTGCAAATATATGGCCTTCAATGTGATTAACACCTATTAAGGGTTTATTGAGAGCATATGCTAACCCTTTGGCATATGATACACCTACCAATAATGCTCCTATCAAACCGGGGCCGTTGGTTACCGCTATCAGATCTACATCATCAAAGTCAATTGAAGCCTCTTCCAGTGCCTGTTGCGTCACATGAGAAATTGCTTCAAGATGTTGCCTTGAGGCAATCTCGGGTACCACACCTCCAAATTTGGCGTGCTGCTTTATCTGTGAAAAAATGGTGTTTGACAGTATTTTTCTGCCGTCTTTTACTACAGATACAGATGTTTCATCACAGGATGTTTCTATACCGAGGGTTATAAAATTTTCTTTTTTCAAGGACATTTTTTCTAATCCTCCTGCTCATCTAGCATTTCATACAGCTGTTCTAATTCGGCAAGCACTTTGTTATATGCGCCGTTTACTTCCTGTGCCTTTTCAGGGTTGCTGTAAACCTCCGGCTGACACAACATAAGTTCAAGCTCCTCCAGCTCTTCTTCTTTTTTTAGGATAGATTCCTCTATCTCCTTTAATCGCTTTTGAGCCTGACGTTGCTTTTCTCGTTCTTTTCTTTCCAAAAGCCTAGCTTTTTTAAGCTTTGTCTTATTTACATTATTCTCCGGAATGTCTTTCTTTTTGCTTTCGTTCTTTTTTTCCAGGTAATAATTATAGCTTCCATCAAAATCTGCTATGCCGTCTCCGTCAAATTCCCAAATCCGTGTGGTAATTTTCGATAAAAAATATCGGTCGTGAGAAACTGCGATGAGGGTTCCATTAAAGGACATCAAGGCATCTTCCAATTTTTCCTTAGATAGTATATCCAAATGGTTTGTGGGCTCGTCCAGCAGGAGAAGATTTGCCCCTTGCAGGATTGCCTTGGCTAAAGCCACTCTGCTTTTTTCGCCGCCACTTAAAACACTTATCTGCTTTTCAACCTCATCACCAGAAAAGAGCAGACTTCCTAAAAAAGTCCTTATTTCCGTCAAGGTAAGGCCCGGCGCAGAATTGTACACCTCTTCAAGGATTGTGGCATCTGGGGAAAGGTCTTTTTGTTCCTGGTCAAAATACACAGGAAAAACATTGTGGCCCAACTCAACATATCCTTCCTGCGGCTCAAGTTCACCTGCCAGAAGCTTTAAAAGCGTAGATTTGCCTATGCCGTTAGGGCCGATTATGCCTATGCGTTCGCCACGGTAAACCTGTAAATTTACGGAGTTTAATATTTTCTTTTCTCCATAAGAAAAGCTCAAGTTCTCTATTTTAAGTACTTCTTTGCCGCTGGTTTCTTGTATATCGAATTTCATCTTAATGTCAGGCTTGCGTTCTTTAAATATAGGGCTGGGAAGAAGTTCTTGCAGCCTTTTTCGACGGCTTTCAGCCTGTGAATATTTTCTGTGGGAAATGAAAGTCTGAATGTTCTTTTGAAGCCGTTCAATTTCTTTTTGTCTAATTTCCTCCTGTTTTTTTAGGGCTTTAATTACGACCTGTTTTTTCTCGATGTATTTGGAATAATTGCCGGTGTATACTGCAATACGGCCATGTTCTAGTTCGAAGATTTTAGTAGTTACATTATCAAGAAAATATCGGTCGTGAGATACTATTAAAAAGGCTTTATTGTAATCCTTTAAAAATGCTTCTAACCATTGAATAGATTCTAAATCCAAATAGTTGGTAGGCTCATCTAAAAGCAAAAGGTCAGGTGACTGTAAAAGCACTCTGCCTAGAGCTAAGCGGGTTTTTTGGCCGCCGCTTAGTGTTGAGATGGGAATATTCTCATCATCAAACCCTAAACCGCGAATCACCCCTCGTATGCGGCTTTGAATCTCAAAACCGCCCTTTGATTTAAAATCTTCAAAAAGGATAGCGTACTGCTGCATTAAATCGTTGAGCCGCTTTTCATCCTGATAAACTTTAGGAGTAGACATCGAAATTTCGAGCTCTCGGAGCTTTTTTTCCTGACTTTGTAGCTCTATAAAAATAGATGACAGGGCTTCCTTTATAGTAGTATTACTTTCAAAGGTTGCACCCTGTGATAAATATCCTATCTTTAAACCTTTATCCATGAAAATGTTTCCGCTGTCATAGGGTATTTTTCCTGCCAGTATTTTAAGCAGGGTGGATTTTCCTGCACCATTTAAACCCACCAATCCTATTTTGTCGTTTGCTTCAATTAAAAAATTTATATCTTCTAATATAACGTCTGTGCCAAAACTCTTGCACAAACCTGATACATTTAATATAGCCATTATTTATCACCATTAGGTATGTACATAATTTAAATCAAATATATGTTAACACAAGGTGAAGGCTAAGACAATAAGAACCATAAACCCTGCAGGTAAATTCCCTGCAGGGTGCTTAAAAATAAAAGAGCTCGCAGTGACCTTCGCTACAGCTGCTACGGACCTTTACATAGCCTACTACAATCTTTCGACTGCAATAGACCATTACAAAGCCCATAACAACCTATGCTCGACCATCATGAGTACCTTAGAAGCCTGCAGCAACCTCTCGGCTACTACAAACCTCCAATTAATGCAACAAAGTATCTTGTACAATACTCCATATTGTATTAACCTGCGGAACCCATGATGATCTTAGCTCGAAGACTATGCATCTTTTTCGACCCTATGATAACAGTTGGGCTATCATAGAGCCTTACAAGACGCATAGCCCTCTGCCCGCCGGCAGATGCCGAGCCCGAAGACCCGACATCTACCTTTGGCCGACTATCGAAGAACCCTTTATAAGATCCTCCGATAGTCTTGGCTCGGCCACTGCGAACCCTTCGGTATTATTTTGCCCTTTATTATTTTAATTATTCTGCCATAATGTGATTAAAGTTTTTGCAAAATCGCAATTTGATTAAGAACTTGCTTTAAGCATCCGGACCAGAATGGTTGCAGCTTGAGCACGGCTTACAGAATTTTTCGGGTAAAAATTGCCGTTTGTTGCCGATAAAATTTTAAGTCCCATGGCTATTGCCGTATGACCCTTGTATTCAAGTTTTACGGAAGCACTATCTTTTACAGTGTCTTTGTAAATTTCAGGAATGCTTGCAACTTTTTCATATCCCATTGCTCTTATTACGAAAGCAGCTGCTTTTTCCCTAGAAAGGCTACTTTTTGCCGAAACTTCATTGTCTTTTACCCAACCAAGTTTTATAGCTTCTTCGATATATTTTGATATGTCATCATCGCTTTTAACATGAGATTCTGCTCTTATTATTGGCACAATGGGTCTATCATCCGAGATTCTATGGCCTTTTGCGACCATTAATAGTTTTATGAATTCACCTTCTGTTATGGCCACATCGGGTCTGAACAGGCTTTCTTCAGATTTTATTATGCCTAAATCCACCAAAAGCTGTATGTCCTTTTCAGCCCAATGTCCCTTTATGTCCGTAAAGTCAGTTTTAGTCTCTTCTTTGATGGGTTTGCCGTTATAGTCTAAAGGCTGAAAATCAAAAGCATCAAAGGTATAGGATTTTGCGGGTTTGACTTTGTAAACCAGTTTATAATCGTAAGTCTCTTCTTTTGAGTTATACAAAGATGCATAAACTAACTCTAGTCCTATATCACTTAAGAAGCGAGCTTCCGCATCGGCTTTTTCTAAAACGCCGTCAGCGCTGGGGAAGTTCTTTTCATGCCAATTCATATGATAATTGGTAATTTTGCCTGTTTCTGCATCAACTGTTATATTAAACCCGTTGGCAGTATAAGGAATACCGTTCACAAGTCTGATATAGTTAAAACTATGCTTTTGAACCTTTTCAGGGGATTCTATCCGTTCTTTTATTTCTTCAAGCATTACATTTGCAAACCGTTCTGGCTGATGCTTTTTTAAAAACTCCTCAGCTTTTTTCAAAGCTGCGCTTCTATCATAGTTTTGCTTAAATTCTTTCGAATGTTTACTATAATCATAGATATCAAAGCTTAAAAGTTCAGAAGTTATGGCATTAACTCGGGCAGATATAAAGCCGTCCTCACCATCGGCACTAGATTTTTGCCATTCGATGTTCCAGATCTTGTGTTCGGGGTTATCATAGCCTTCATAAAGGTATGCTGAGCGCTGTTTAAAACCATCAGGGATTGATATATATTTTTTTACAATATTTATCGCAGCCTCTTTAGAAATACAATTTTTTGTGATTTCAACCTGTTTATTTTCAACAGGAGTAAAGTCTGCATCCGCCTTCTGGGCGGTTTCTGCCGCAGCTCTGGTGTAAAGATCAAAGTATTCATTATCAAGCATCTTTCCTGTAACCGCATCGATTAAAACACTGCCGGGCCTTTCAAGCGTATAAACCAGTTTAATATCATCTTTTTGAGTGGGGTAGTCATAGTAACGGCGATAAATCAGTTTTAAACCTGTTTCATCTTTAAATATTTGTTCAGCATCTTGTATTGAGATAATGTTTTTCGAGGAAGGCAATGGTTCCCAAGACCAAGTAAAAGAATAATTTTCAATTTCCCCGGTATGAGCATCTACCGTGATTTTAATCCCATTTCCCTCTACAGGTATATCATTTTCCATACGGGTAAAATTGAAAGAATAGCTGTCGCTATAAGCGTCCCTGTCTATAGGATATACCGGCATATCCCGAGATAAAAGTTTTGTTTTTGCAAATTCTTCAGGCTGTAATTTTTTAGCAAAGCTTTCAGCTATTTTCCTTGCCTCTTCTTCACTGTATTTTGGAATGGGTGAAGTCTTCCTGTTCGGATCGTAGCCTTTATACAAGCTGATGCTGAGAATGTTACCTGTTTTAGCATCTATGCTTGCATATAAACTTCCATAAGGTGCTTGTGTTTTAGACCAGCTAAGCTCCCAAATCTTTTTGTTATCGTGATTTTCGTTGTAGCTTACATTAAAACGGTCATAGGTTGTTGTATCAAAAATATCTTTAATCTTTTGTATGGCTTCTTCCTGGGAAATGCCTGCATTCAAGGCTAAAGCCTGAATACTGCAAGAAAGAACAAAGGTTAACACTAAAATCAAAGCTAAAACTTTTTTCATTTTTGTAGCCTCCCCTATGTCATTTTCTATAATCTTAGACGATGTTTTCATAAAAAGGTTCCTGGATTTTCATGATTTGTGAAAAATTGACCATGTATATAATTAAGTATATAATTTATTTTGAAAGTTGTGTTAGATTGTTCGTTTTTTAATATTTCTAATAGAATTAAACGGGGTGATATATTTGACTAACGAAATCTTAGCTGATATAAAAATGTATCCTGTTATTGCAGCTATAAGAGATGTGGATGAAGTAGATGCTGCATTGTCTCGCAATATAAAGTGTGTTTTTTTGTTAACTGGAAGCATATTAAATATTAAGTATGTGGTTCATTGTATAAAAAAGGCCCATAAAAGGGCCTTCGTGCACCTGGATCTTTTAGAGGGAATAAGTAAAGACGGTGAAGGAACCAAATATATAGTAGAAGAAGTAAGACCCGACGGTATTATAACTACAAGAAGCAATCTTGCCCTTAGCGCACGCAGTATGGGTATGTTTACAATACAGCGCGTATTTATATTAGATAGCCTTGCTGTAGATACTGCTGTAAAAACCATCAGTCACGTAGAACCTGATGCAGTGGAAGTATTGCCCGGTGTGCTTACAAAAAGTCTAAAGAGAATTGTACAAAAAGTGCGTACTCCGGTAGTTGCAGGAGGACTTATCGAAACCCCGGAAGAGGTAAAACAGGCTTTGGCATCAGGTGCCGTGGCCATATCCACAACTCGAAAAAGCTTATGGGATATGAATACATGACAAAATTTATCTTGGAGGTGAAAAACGTGCCTCTAAGCTATTTAGAGCTGACCATACGATTGGCGCTTTCGATTCTTCTTGGTGGAGTTATAGGTTTAGAAAGGGAAACCATAAATAAACCTGCGGGTTTTAGAACACACATACTGGTTTGCCTTGGTTCCACAATTGTAATGTTGGTATCTCTATTTATTTTTACAGAGTTTAAAGGTCTAACCAATGTAGATCCTGGAAGAATACCTGCACAGGTTATAAGTGGCATAGGATTTCTTGGAGCAGGCACCATTATCATAGAAGGGGCTAACGTTAAGGGCTTAACCACAGCTGCCAGCCTATGGACAGTGGCGGCTATTGGCTTGGCCGTGGGTGTGGGATTTTACTATGGTGCTATACTTGCAACTTTTTTAATCCTGCTGACTCTTATTACATTTAACAGATTAGAGGCTGTTTTATTAAAAAAACAATATTTACAGCCCTTGAAATTAATTGTAGAAGATCAGCCTGGACAACTGGGCAAGATAGGTTTATGTTTAGGCGAGATGAATATCAGTATCAGAGATGTTAAAATTGAAAACATAGAAGAGGGCAAGCTGCTGATAACATTGATGATACGAAAGATAAACAGCTTAGAGTTTGAAGAGATGAAGCAAAAATTCCTGCAAATCGATGGAATATATGATATAACAACTGAAGCTAGCTAAACATACAATCTCAAGAAACTGTGGCATAGCTATTAATTTGAATCGTTACCTGAATCGTTTACGGCATCTACAGTGTAAATAAATGCCAAAATTTCAGCTACAGCCTTATAAAGCTCAGGAGGTATTTCTACGTTAAGGTCAAGTTGAATCAATGTTTCTACCAGATGCGGGTCTTTGTATACAGGTATATTTTCCTTGCGAGCAAGCTCCAGGATTTTTTCTGCCAATAGACCCTTTCCGGAAGCTACGATTTTCGGAGCAGTATCTTTTTTCATATCGTATTTTAAGGCTACGGCCTTTTTATTTTTTGTGCTTGTTAATTCTTTACTCATTATATCACCGGCATTAAACATCAAACTTTAATATTTATTCCCATAGTTATCGGCTGTTTTTTTATATCTTCAAAAAAGAAGTCTTTCATTGATACTTTACCGACCTTGAGTTCCATGGTTTTTATAATACTGGGGAGGTCCTCATTTTCACTTAAAAACTTTTTGACTGCGTTCATAGCTTTTTTATTTTCAAAGACCGATGATGCAGTTACCTTTCCATCGGCATAGATGAGATCCACAAGGATTGCCCCCAGGTTTTTTGTGTTAATAATAAAATTTATGCGCAAAGATGGCTGTATATCACTGGTGGTTCGGGAATCAGCAATCTTTAGGTAAATATTGTGATATACAGGTATTGGCAATGCAACAAAGATAATGTTATTTGTAGAATTTTTATGGTGCAGGATATTAATTGCTTTTAAAGCCAATTGCTCTTTTAAGACCGTGGCTTTCTTTTTGCTACTTGGCTGAGCTTTATTGAAAGAAAGGGCATTATCTTTGTAAACTTTAGTAAAGTTTTGGAAAAGCACAAGGAGCTGATTTTCTGGGAGAATAAAACCATTTTTAATGCATTCGGCTATAGTTTCATGAAAAGATGCCACTATAGTTTCAAAGGGCATCTTATCCCATAAATGCAAAAAGGGCTCGGGTTTTTCTTCATTTATCAGGTGGTTGAATAGCTCCATAATAAAGGTTACTCGCTCTTTTATTATAGGCAAATTCAGCTTTGATAGGAGATTAAATGCGACATGGGCTTCTTGGGTTTGGCATACATCAAGAGCCGTTTTTTGTGAAGAGGATATATCAAGGGTGGCTAAATGGTCTGTATTATGCAATTTTGTTTCATGCTCAATCACTTTAAAAACAATTTGCGATGGAGATAATTCTACTACCTTTAGCTTTAGAAAGTCACCGATGTCAAGATCCAGTAAACAGTGAGCAAAGACCTCTGTGCCACCTATATTTACAAAATAACCATGTTCTTGCTTTTGTGTTACATAAGCGCTTACTACATCTTGAGATGTGATGGCTTTGTTTATATTGGAGGCTTGTGTTAAATGAATTTTCATGGATTTACCTCCCAAAAAACACCAAAGGCTATGTTTTTTTGATTATACCATATAAAAAACTTCGAGCAAAAGCCCGAAGTTTTAAAGATGAAATCTATGATCTATTTATTTTGCAAGGTCAAGAACTTCTTTCATAAGCGTCTTAAATCTTTCTGCTGTTCCAGTAGCACCAGTTACTGAATCGACGTCGGCATCTTGTTTGTCTATTACCGATTTGGACAAGACTTGAGCGGCTTCGGCTGGGGTTGTGCCGGATTTTTCTTTCATATTTTTCGCATATTCTTCATCTGCACTCTTATAATTTCCGTCTTTATTTACTTCATCGTAGGCAGCAACGGCTACTTTGCCGTCTCTGATTAATACTGCAGCCATAGCTTTCCAGCCACGCTCGTCAAAATCTTTTTCGGCAGCTTTATACACACCTTCCTTGTAGGTTCCTTTTGCTTCTACTGGTGAACCTGACAAGGCTTCTTTTACAAGTTCTTTAAAGGTATCTGAACTGTGTGTGGCACCGGTTACTGCATCTACCTGTTCGGGATTTTGTTTTGCAATCAAGTCTTGTTCTAATTTATTATAGGCATCAAGTGGTGTAGTGCCGGATTTATTCTTCATATTAGCTGCATATTCCGGATCGAAGCTCTTAAGCGTATCTTCTTCGTTGATTTCGTCGTAGAAAACTTCGGTAATTTTACCATCTTTTACAATAACAGTAGCCATTGCTTTCCAGCCGTGATCATCAAAATCTGCTTTTTGGGCAAAATATACGCCGTCGTCATAAGAAACCTGCTCCTCAGCAGGCTGCTGTTGACTTGATTGGTCAGGTGGGGTTTGCTCCTGCTGTTTTTTCCCGCCGCAACCAGCAACTAGCGTAATAATCAACAGTGCTACTAGCACAACTATAGGCAACTTTCTCATTTTGTTTCCTTCCTCCTTTTGTGAAAGTGTTAATTATACCTATGTATATATTATTAAACAAAAAAACAAAAATTCCTCCTGGAAAACAAAAATCTGTGTAAAATAATAATCGATTGTAAAATAGTTTGCTATGTGTATAAAAAAATATACATTACGTTAGTCATAATGTATAAAATTGGAATATATCGAACTTTAAGTTCGGTTTTTATCAAAAAGTTCGCTTTTTATATTGACAAGCCCCTAACCCTTTGTTAAAATATTAGTAGAAAAGCCAATATTGTGTTAGCCCTGTATAATTTCGGGAATATGGCCCGAAAGTTTCTACCAGGTGTCCGTAAAACACCATAGGCTACAGGGGAACGTATGTATTCCCTGTTTTGGCGGGGTTTTTTGTTTTTCTGCCTAAGGGGAATTGCTAAAAATTTATGGTGTATTAAAAAGGAGGAGGTTTTAAAATGAAGGAGGAGAGTGCAATTTCAAACGCATCTGGAAATGGGCTTGACAGGTTTTTTGCTTTAACCGAAAATGGGACAGATGTAAAAACTGAAGTCCTCGCAGGTCTAACTACTTTTGTAACGATGGCTTATATCCTCTTTGTAAATCCAAACATACTTGAAGCTGCAGGTATGGACAAGGGAGCAGTATTTATGGCTACTGCTTTGGCATCTGCGGCAGCTACACTCTTTATGGGTGTTTTTGCAAATTATCCCTTTGCATTAGCTCCTGGAATGGGCCTCAACGCATTTTTTGCTTACGTTATGGTTGGCAAAATGGGTCTTTCCTGGCAAACAGCACTGGGAGCAGTATTTTTATCCGGTATCATTGCAGTTATAGTGACTTTAACAGGTCTTAGAGAGCTTTTAATTAAGGCAATTCCAGTTTCCCTAAAACATGCCGTAGGAGCGGGTATTGGACTTTTTATTGCTTTTATAGGGTTAGTTAATTCAGGTATGGTAGTGGCTAGTGAAGCCACTTTAGTAGACCTTGGCGATTTTACTCAGCCGAGCACACTGCTTGCAACCATCGGTCTTATTATCATGGCGGTCTTTGTAGCTAAAGGAGTAAAAGGCGGAATTTTAATTAGTATTTTAATAACGTCTATCATCGGAATACCCATGGAGGTTACCCAACTTCCTGCAAACATTATTTCAACACCACCTAGCATTGCGCCGGGCTTTCTCAAACTTGACTTGGCAGGTGCCTTGAAATTTTCTATGTTCCCAGTAATTTTTTCGCTCTTCTTTGCGGATCTTTTTGATACCATTGGTACCTTCGTAGGTGTTGCAAGCCGTACGGGAATGATTGACGAACAAGGTAACTTAAAAAGAGGTAACAAAGCGCTATTTGCCGACTCCCTAGGAACCGTTATAGGTTCGCTCCTTGGGACAAGCAATACAACCACTTATGTTGAAAGTGCCGCCGGTGTCAGCGTAGGTGGTAGGACGGGCCTGACATCCGTTGTCGTAGCATTGATGTTTGTGGCAAGTGTTATTTTATCGCCAATTGCACTGGCAGTGCCGGGAGCAGCTGTAGCACCTGCACTTATAATGGTTGGAGTATTTATGGCAAGCAGTTTGAATGAAATCAATTTTAGTGATTTCTCTGAAGCTTTTCCTGCTTTTATAACAGCAGTGGCTATGCCTTTAACCTACAGTATTTCCTACGGTCTGGCTCTTGGTTTTATTGCTTATTCAGTACTTAAGTTATTGACAGGAAAAGGCAAAGAAGTACACTGGGTTATGTATATACTGACAATACTGTTCATACTTTACTTTGCGTTTATTAGATAGTGTATAATCTGACATATCAAATTTGATTAAAAAGCAAGGTCTTCTTGTTTGAAGGTCTTGCTTTTTTGTTACTTTAATTAAACTGTATCAAGTGCTATAATTAAATTTATGAGCATTAAAAAAGTTTTGGGGTGGTGAAAGCATGGACAAAGAGAAAGTTTATGTAATATATGGCAATGAACCTAAAAAGATGATACATGATTTATTGTCTCACTTAAGGATAGAAAATAATATAGACAAAAATGCACGCATAGGTTTAAAGCCGAATCTGGTAGTTGCAAAACCATCTACGTCGGGAGCCACAACGTCCCCGGAACTTTTGGAAGGGACGATTGAATACTTAAAATCAAAAGGTTTTAATAATATAGTTATTATGGAGGGCTCATGGGTAGGCGATAGGACATCAAGAGCCTTTGAAGTAAGTGGATACACTGATATTGCAAGGAAATTTGATGTTCCGCTTATCGATTTGCAAAGAGATTCCTATATAACATGCGATGTTGAAGGAATGAAGCTAAAAGTATGTGAGCAAGTATTTAAAATGGATTATTTAATAAACATGCCGGTTCTTAAAGGGCACTGCCAGACTAAGATGACATGTGCATTAAAAAATTTAAAAGGCTGTATCCCCGACAGTGAAAAACGAAGATTTCATACCATGGGATTACATAAGCCCATTGCATATCTTAATAAAGCTATAAAAAGCCATTTAATAATAGTAGACGGGATAATGGGGGATTTGAGCTTTGAAGAAGGTGGAAACCCTGTTCAGATGAACAGAATTATCGTGGGATTTGATCCGGTTTTAATTGATTCATATGTAGCAAGTCTCATGGGTTATGATGTTGCTGAAATTCCATATATAAAAATAGCAGAGAATTTAGGTGTCGGCAGCTGCCTTGCTTCAAAAGACCAGGTACATGAGCTAAATGAAGATTTTAACACAAAGAAAATAACCCGCTCTCGCCAGGTTGAGAGATTGTCAAAGTATATAGAGGAAAAGGATGCATGCTCGGCATGTTACGGCAGCCTTGTTCATGCGCTGGCAAGGTTGGATGAGCAGGGCCTGCTTAGAAGGCTTAAAGGCAAGATTTGTATTGGCCAGGGATTTAAGCGGGTAAAAGGTACAGGCATGGGTGTAGGAGTTTGCACAAGAGGCTTTGAGCAAAACGTACCGGGATGCCCTCCTACAGCAAAGGATATACTTGAGCTATTGAAAAGAAATATTTAAAAAGGTCATTAGCTATATTAAACTCAGTTATATAAATTATTAGAAAGAGTGTTATGTATGAAATACATAATGAGTGCTGATGAGAAATTCCAAATGATGACAAATACTCCAGTTGAGAAGTTGATTTGCACACTAGCGGCTCCCACCATTGCAAGTATGCTGATTACTTCGGTATACAATATGGCAGATACATTTTTTGTGAGCAAAATCAGCACCAGTGCATCAGGTGCTGTAGGCGTGGCTTTTTCCCTTATGTCAATTATTCAAGCAATTGGTTTTACTATTGGCATGGGTTCGGGGAATTTCATTTCAAGATTGCTTGGGCAAAGAGATCGAGAGTATGCTGGCAAAGTCGCGGCTACAGGATTTTTTACGGCTCTCTTTTTGGGCGCTGCCTTGGCTACAGTTGGCTTTATTTTTTTAGATTCCCTTGTATATTCTTTGGGTGCTACTCCCACTATTGCTCCGTATGCAAAAGATTATATAAAATACATTTTGCTTGGGGCGCCTTTTATGATTGCTTCTTTTGTGTTAAACAATATTCTTCGCTATCAGGGTAGTGCTTTCTTTTCGATGATAGGAATCGGAATTGGTGGGATTCTTAACATTATATTGGATCCTATCTTCATATTCAGTTTTAATATGGGTACCGCTGGTGCGGCTATAGCCACAATTATAAGCCAGTTTATCAGCTTTAATATTCTTTATCACAACTCTGCCAAGGGTGGAAATATAAAAATCAAATTTAGTAATTTTACTCCAAAATGGGAAATTTACAAACAGATTCTTAAAGGTGGCATGCCATCCTTTTATCGCCAGATATTGGGCAGTGCAGCCATGATTTGCATGAATTTTAGCGCAGGCGTTTATGGCGATGCGGCTGTTGCTGCCATGGCTATAGTAACGAGAGTATTTCAGTTTGGCATATCTGTGATGATTGGATTTGGGCAGGGATTTCAGCCGGTATGCGGATTTAACTATGGTGCCAAACGATATGATAGGGTGCTGCGCGCATTCTGGTTTTGCGTTAAAGTTTCAGCCATATTTTTAGCAGTTCTCGCCGCAATCGGATTTGTGTTTTCACCCAAAATCATATCTATTTTTAGAAAAGAAGATTTAGAAGTGATAACAATAGGAGCTCGAGCCTTTAGGTTCTATTGTATAGCATTTCCTTTTTCCGCATGGATTATCATGACTAATATGCTCCTTCAAACAATAGGTAAAGCTCTTGGAGCTTCCATTGTGGCTGTATCGCGTCAGGGTTTATTCTTTTTGCCTGCAATTACTGTTTTACCGCACAAGCTGGGACTTTTGGGCGTGCAAATTAGCCAGCCTGTAGCCGATATTTGTTCTTTTTTAATTGCATTGCCAATTGGTCTTCGTGTAATAAAAGAGCTTAAATTACAGCAACATCACACAGAGACGCTAAAGGGAAATAAAACCGGTGACATCTATATATCTCACTTGAAAGAAAGGGCACATCAACACTAAAAACTATCCCGTTGAAATTCAAGACCTCTCTTTTGCGAGAGGTCTTGCTTCTTATAACTTCATATCAGACACGTCATAGGTGAACTCTACAAGCCATCTATTCATAAAAATAGGCACATGACATCTTACTGCCAGGGCTATTGCATCGCTAGGTCTAGCATCCAGTACAATAGGATTGTTATTCTGGTTTATATGTATTTCAGCGTAATAGGTATTATTTTTTATGCTGGTGATAATTACTTTTTCTACAACTCCGCCGAGTTTCTCGATGGCTGTCTTTAAAAGATCGGGAGTCATAGGCCGTGGTGGCACAACTCCGTTGATGGGCATAACTATGTTCTGAGCTTCTAGTGCTCCTATAGCTATTGGAAGCACCATCTTTTCTTGTTCCTTATCTACCAAAAGTACCGTAAAATTTCCGCTAAAGTCAACAGTTATCTTTTTAACCTTTAATTCAATCATTTTATTCACCTCTATTAAATCAATGAGGCAAATTATTTCCAAAAAGTCTTTATACTAAATCTATTATAATCATACCACTTATGAGCTGCAATTAAAAAAGGCAACACCAAGTATGTGACAAATGAAGAACTTTTTTACGCAGAGGGCCAGTTTTACAAAGTCTTCTCTGATGTTTTAGATTTTGATTATGAATGTCTTGTCTAAAAGGGGTATTTCACAGGCGTGATGGACTCTTTTGTTAATTTATAGTATAATATCCAAAGTATTTTCTTACAAATAGGAATCACTAAAGCAGTTTTTGAGGATAAGATGGGGGTCTTACAGATGAAAATGGTCTCTTGGAACGTTAACGGCCTTAGAGCTTGTTTAAAGAGCGGTTTTTTGGAATATTTTTGGAAAGTGAATGCTGATATTTTTTCTATTCAGGAAACAAAATTGCAACATGGGCAAATAGAATTGGACTTAGATGGCTACGAGCTGTATTGGAACTATGCTGTAAAAAAGGGTTATTCTGGCACTGCAGTTTTTACAAAAAAGAGTCCCTTATCAGTTACCTATGGAATTGGAGTTGAGGAACATGATCAGGAAGGAAGGGTCATAACCCTGGAATATGAAAATTTTTACCTGGTCAATGTCTATACTCCAAATTCCCAGAGAGGTCTTGCAAGACTGGACTATCGCATGACCTGGGAAGATTGTTTCCGAAATTATCTTTTGCAGCTGGATGCGAAAAAACCAACGATTGTCTGTGGCGATTTGAATGTGGCCCATAAGGAAATAGACTTGAAGAATCCTCAGGCAAATACTAAAAATGCTGGCTTTACCGAGGAAGAGAGGCAAAAGATGACTGAGCTCCTTGAAGCTGGTTTTGTTGATACTTTTCGATATCTCTATCCAGACAGGAAAGATGCATATACCTGGTGGTCGTATATAACCCGAGCAAGAGAGAGGAATGCAGGTTGGAGAATCGATTACTTTATCGTATCTGAAAGAATAAAAAACAAAATCATCGAAGCCGAGATACATTCTGAAATCTTGGGAAGCGATCACTGTCCAGTAGCTTTGGAAATTGAAATCTAGGACCGGCAAGAGGACACTTTGGGTACTGCCGTTAAACTCTATCAATATAAATGTAAAGACCCGTGTAATAAATACAAGTTTGGGTAAACCTATAATAAAAAGCTTACTAATTATTTTAAAAGGTGGAAGCTGTTGCGATGTTACTTGGAGCTCATATATCAATTTCAAAAGGATATGAACATGCTGTCAAAGAAGCCCTATCTATTGAAGCGAATACCCTTCAGTTTTTTACCCGAAATCCCCGTGGCAGCGCGGCCAAGGCTTTAAATCCTGTTGATATAAATAAAATGCGAGAGCTTATAAAGCAAACTGGTTTTGGGCCTTTAGTAGCACATGCTCCCTACACTTTAAATCTTGCCTCAAGCAAACCGGAGGCTCGAGAGTTTAGTATCAGGGTATTGAGAGAAGACTTGGAGCGAATGGCAGCTGTAGGCGCTTCATACATGGTGCTGCATCCCGGCAGCCACGCAGGGTTTGGCTTGGAAAAAGGGATAGAAAAAATATCTTCCGCTTTAAAAGATGTTGTAACTGGAAAAGAAAAAGTAATGGTGCTCCTTGAACTCATGGCAGGTTCCGGCACCGAAGTTGGTTATACTTTTGAGCAGCTGTATGAAATCATGGACAGGACAGGAAATCCTGATGCCTTTGGGGTGTGTTTTGACACATGCCACGCTCTTGGCGCAGGATATGATGTAATTGATAGTCTAGATAGGGTACTCTCGGAATTTGATAAAATTCTGGGTCTTTCTAAATTAAAGGTAGTCCATTTAAATGACAGCAAGTTTCTTTTGGGAAGTCGCAAAGACCGCCATGCAAATCTGGGAGAGGGAAGGCTGGGTCTTGAAGCAATAAGAAATATCATCACCCATCCCGAATTAAAGGATAAGCCCTTTTTGTTGGAAACACCCGGAGGTATGGAAAATTACAAAAAGGAAATAAAAATGCTAAAACAACTTGCAGAAAACTAAAGTGGAAAGGCCATGTCATTAATCATGGACCTTTCTTTTTTTACCCGATAAATTGACCAACCTTTCTTTATGTGATGTTGCGAGCGCCTTGTCCACATGAAAAATCTAGAAAAACATTCATGATTTTTAGTATTTTTTAGTATGTCAATAATCTTTGAAAATGTCACCTAAAAGGCATGATTTTTATTCTATGAAAATGTCACCTTTGACATAAAATAAAAAAACAAAACACGTTACAAATTTGTTAAATATTGTATTTAACAGCAAAAGAAAAAACGAGCATGAGAGAATAAGCCCTT
>ENA-OWPA01000600-OWPA01000600.1-bioreactor-metagenome-genome-assembly--contig:-NODE-600-length-43575-cov-7.993126_pt1 | contig 43575 bp, 67 predicted proteins | sample MGYA00238139_ERZ651803 | MGnify/ENA primary metagenome ERZ651803 (study PRJEB26909, sample SAMN07631231) | bioreactor metagenome | isolation source: Switchgrass digestor | place: USA: Dartmouth... | reverse complement strand
GTCTACGTCCAGGGCTCGGAAATTTTCAAATCACCCCTACCCCTACGATGATCCGGCATTCCGCCTCACGAACCGACTGTCCTGGAGCGCCGTCTTTCGATCATGGCATCTTTTGGAAAGCGCCTGCCAGTTGTTTGGATCCCAGAATAGCTTCGGATCTCCCCGATGCGGAATGATGTGGTCCACCACCTCAGCTGGGCGGATGCGGCCCAGCCGCCGGCACTCCTCGCATTCACACAGCGGATGCTGCCGAAGGAAGGCCTTACTGGCCTCTCGCCAGCGCCGGCCGTAGCCTCGCTTAGCCGCCGACGGGCGATTGTCGTCACGCACACGTTTCGGCGGCCTGTGCTTGTCGCACCAGCCATCTCGGGTGAGCTCAGGGCACCCGGGTCTCCCGCACGGCCTGAGCGGTCTGTCTGGCATAGCTGTCACCTCCATCACACAGAGCGGAGCTGCCCACCCATCCAGAGAAGGCCGCTCCCATCACACAGAGAGGAGGCTGCCATGGCTCAGTGGCAGGTGGCGGGGAGCGCCCCATGTGGGCGCCACGGCGTTATGCCCGGCCTCCGGGTCATTGGCCCTGCCCCTCAGGGCCTCCGGGAGGCTCTTGATGTATCCCCGCCATCTACCACCGAGCGGCCTAGCGTCTCCTCCACCTCGTTTCCTCTGGCTGTAGCCTCGGGTCAGGTCATCGAATCGAAGCGGATTATCGGCACTTGTCTGTGTCAACATAGTGGCTCCGCATCAGCTGGCGTAAAAGGTGCGCCGGCATCCGGCCGATCCGAGTGGTGATCTGATCCCCATGCGTATCCACCAGCGTGGTGCAGCGACAGCGCGGGCAGAGCAGTTCCAAATTCGTGCAGCTTTCCACTGTACCGAATTGCGTCCTGCCGCATGCTGCGCACGCGATGATGTGCTGCACTGGGATCACCTCCTCTGATCCGGATCTCTCAGGCCGCCCGCCGCTTCACCCTAAAACCGTAGGACGCCAGCTTGTCCGGATTAATCCTGGCCCGCCGCGGCCCGACCAGACGCTCGCCGCTGTCCAGGTCTGTCACTGAAAGGATGTATCCCTCGGCCGTCTCGAGGATCACGGTGAGCACCGAGCGATCCTGCCGCTCCCATCTGATGATGTCCATTGCGATTCCTCCGTATAGCAAGGGGCCCTGCACCATCGCCGTGCAGAGCCCCCACTTGTACCGATGTCTCCGACTATAGCGATGATACACCGAACGGATGTCTCTATCGTATCGTTTTCGTATCACGCTATCACTCTGATGGCGTGGTCACCGATCAGCGTAGCCACGAATGCCAGCAGGGCTTTATTCCGTAGCCGGCAGACCGTGGCCCGCCCCATCTGCAGGGCGTCAGCCGCTCCGTCCAGCGTATACCTGCCGTCGAAATACAGCGTCTCGATCACCCGGCGCTGGTCCTCTGGCAGCCCATCCATGATGCCGTCGATCGTTTTCCGCCAGGCCCGCAACTGGTGGAGCTCCCTGTTCCGTTCCATCGCCACCACCCGGCTGAATGTGGGATCGCCGGTTCCGGAACCTCTCGCGGTTCCGTCATCAACGCGTCCACTCTCGGTGGCGATGCACTCCTCCAGCCAGGCGATGCGCCGCACTCGCTGCGGGTAGCGCCGCAGCTCCGCCTCTACCCAGCGGATGTGGTGCCGCTCTACCTCGTAGTCGCCGATGCGGATTGTGCTGCGGTGACTCATGCAGTCGCCCCCTCCCCTGTCTCCGGCCGCACCCATGTGCCCGTTTGGAACACGTCCATGCGCCAGTCGTGCGTCTCCGAGGCCAGCATGGAGTAGAGCATCTGCCCCATGATGGCCGCCATGGTGGGCGGCGGTACGGCGTTGCCAATGCGCTCCCGCCAGGCCCGGTCGCTCCGGCCAGCTAGGACGATAGGGCTGCCGTCCGGCCGCCGGGTCGGAAATCCCTGCAACGCCATCAACTCGAGCGTCGTCAGCGGCCGGTGCCAATAACCCCACGGGCTCACGATAACCCACGTGCCCCGCTCGTCGTCCGCCGGGATTCTCGGGTCAGCGACTGCTGCTGCCCCGGCATGAACATCGCCCGAGGCCGTCACGGTCCCGGCCGGCCGATCCCACGCCAGCACGCCCATGGTGCCGTTGCGAGGCTGGCATCCCAGGCGGGGATCTGCCACCGCTGCGATCCCGTTGCTGCTGGTCACGGCGGCGCTGCCCACCACCGGGCTGGCCGGAGCATCCCAGCATCCCACCCGCAGAGCGCCGTCCCTTGGCGAGTAGGTAATCGTGTACTGGCCAGGCTGGATGCGCTGCAGGTCTCGCCAGTCGCCTCCGGGCGGGATCAGGGCCAGTCGCACCCAGGTACGCCACTGGAGGCGGGGCAGACGGTGGAGCGGGCCTGCGTCAGCATCATCCGGCAGCGGCATCTCGCCCAGGATCTCACCGATGGCCCTAACCCTCTGCTTCGGCGGATGGTAGAGGTAGCTGCTCACCTTCGCAGGATTCCTCGCCACCAGCAGGTACCGGCGCCGGTGCTGGGCCAAACCACCGAGCTCTCCGCAGTCGTGGAATGTGGCATCGAATACATAGCCGTACGCGGACAGCAGGCCCTTGATTTCCCGTAGGAACTTCTGCCCACGGGTGGCGATCCGGGGAACGTTCTCAAACAGGATGAAGGCAGGCAGGTTGTGCTTCCAGGCCTCCATGGCGAGGAACACGCCCCGGAAGGTGAGCCTGTTCAGCGCCTGGTACTTCCGAGAGTTGCTCCGTTCCTGGCTGAGCAGGCCGGAGAACCCCTTGCACGGGGCGGTGATCAGCACCACGTCCGGGTCCTGGCCCTGGGCGGCCGCCCGGATGTCCTCCGGCGTCGCCTCTCGCCAGTCTGCCGGCGGCTCCACGCCCCACCAGTCCCGGTACTGCTCCCGGTCGAACAGGTCCATGACCGTCGCCTTGACGCCCGTCAGCATCTCGAAGTCGGCACAGGCGTCCGGGTCGCTGTCCACGCTACCGAGGATCACCGCCCGGCCCTTGAGGCCCCTGTACTCTGCCGTTGCCATCTGGGCGCCCAGGGCGCCGCCACCCATGCCGCCGAACAAACAAAACACGGTGTAGGTCTGCTCGATGTTGACATACTGCATCGGATACCCTCCTACAGGGCGGTGCCGGGGATGAGCCGGCCCCTCTCAGCTTTAGGGTATTAGCTCTGCTGCATGGCCTACCAATAAGAGGCCAAAACCGTATGCCTTGCCCCTCCCAATTCCAGTGGCGAGGGCTATTGCGAACTGCTCAGGATTACGTACTCGCAGCTGTCCAGAAAACTCCACCGCCAGGAATGTGAGCGGGCCGCATCTATGAAGACCACTTACGTCCATCGTCCCATCAACTTGAGCTTGCATGATGTCGAACCCAGCCTGCTCCGCCTTGCGACCAAGCCACTCAAGTCTCTCGGTATCTGTCAGAAGCGGGACACGGCGCCCATTTGACTTCGTGCCGTCCGGCCGTGTTTTCGTATCCACTGCCCGCGCCGGAAAGGCCCGAAGCCGGAACGACAGCACCTTTCCCTGGTGGTAGTCGTGGGTGACCGCTTCCACGGTGGCAGGCCCTTGGAGATAACCGCTCTGATACAGCGCCTGCCAGTCGGGCCTAGTGCGAGACTGGACCGTGATTCTGACCGGTCCGATCCCAGTCGGCCAGTCGATTCGATATAGAGCACCGTGCGCCGCCCGATTGCCAGGGCCCTGGGGGAACCCAGACATGACCCGGCAGTGCATCTGCTGGCAATCGTATACGTCCATCCATGTGTCACGGCACAACGGATTAAGGTGCAAGGTTGAGAAGTACAGCATTTGGCCTCACCTCTAGCGATAGCTGGCCACGATGGGGAATGCCGCCACTAGCCTGGAATAGTACTCCGGATAGTAATGAGCCAGCCAGGTGATCCGCCCGCGCTCGGCCCCGTCCGTGGTGCACCAGCTGGTGTTACGCAGGGTCTCCCGGGTCTGCCCCAGCCCCTGCTTGTCGTACAGGTCCGGATAGGGCAATTGCCTCACCATTAGGTAGGCCCATACGTCCCGGGCCGTCCAGTCGGCGAGCGGGTAGCAGCGCCAGAAGCCGTTGGCGAGCTGATAGGTAGTGCCCCGGCGCTTGATCGCCCAGTCCCGGGCGTGGCTCTCCTGCCTGCGCAGGCCCATGAAGAGTCCGCCCAGGCCCCGGTTCTTAAGCCAGCGGTCGCCACGGTCCTTTTTGAGCCACTGCACCACCCGCTGCTGCTGGGCCGGCGTGCGCTCGATGGCAGGGAGCCCGGTCTGGCGCATCAGGTCGAAATAATCCACGCAGGGCGGCTGGATGTCCAGATCCAGACTGTAGCGGTTGGCCAGGTCATCCCGCGTCTGATAGGTAGTCGGGAACTGGTACCCGCTATCGAAAAACACCACCGGGATACTGCTGTCCTCCTGCAGGAGCAGGTCGAGCATGCAGATGCTGTCCTTGCCGAACGAGACCGCTGCCCCCCAGTGCAGGCCCATGTTCAGGGCGTCTCGGATGATCGCCTGGGCCTGACGTAGATGCCGCCTGAACTCGGGCATTAGAGCATACAGCTGATAGGTCTCCTGCTCTGCTGGCGTCATTATCAACTCACCAGCCTCATAGCGGCCGCTACAAACTGTCCCTTGTAGCGGCGCCGATAGTTCTCCACCCGCCACCGCCGGCGCGCCTGGGCCCGGCAGTGAGCGCACCAGCGGTATTTGTACCCGGTGGTCCGGACATGGCATCGGGTACATACCCGACGCCCGGGTGCAGTCATGAATAATGCGTAGACCAGGCGTCCAATCTCTCTCAACTGCCAGCATGACTTGCAGAGCCGATCCTTGTAGCGGGGCTCCTTCTGGCAGTGGATGCACAGGTTGTGCTCTTTGAGCCACTGCCAGTCCTCCCGCTTCTGTGCCAGGTGCTTCTCCCAGCACAGATCGCACCGGTGGCCGTGAGTGGCTGGACGCTTGCCGCAGCTGACGCAGATCCCCTGAGCAATCCGGGCGGCCCGCCAGGCCCGCAGGTACTCGGCCCTATCCCGCCGCTGGCGGGACGGCGCACTCGACGTACCGCCCCCGATGCCAGTACGGCGGGCGGAAAGATTCGAATCCAACGTCGTAGCGGCCATGATTTGCATCCACCTCCTCGATGGGCACCGGGCGCATCAGCCGGCCGTCCCACCAGATCGAGCGGTCCTCCTCGATCTCCGTGACCTCCCAGCGGCCGATCCGGCCCGTTCCGGCGGCGTGCCGCTTGCCCAAATGCGTGACCAGCTGGAGTAGTTGCTCGACTGCTGCCTTATCGCCCCGGGCATACCAGCGCACCAGGGATGTCACAGTAAGAGGCACTGGCAAATCCTTGTCTTTGAAGTCGAAGCCGAAAGTGATCAGCTTCTTGGGCAGCTGGGCCCACTGTTCGGTGTAGGGGTCATCCGGCCAGCGGCGGCGATACCGGGTGACTCGTTCTGCGCGGCCGGCAGGGTAGAGGGCAGCCGAGGCGGCCCACACTGACCCCACCTGGGCCAGTGGCAGTGGGATCTCGTAGATCACGCCATTATTGGTTGGCACGTTGGCGCCATCGGGGCCAAGCGCCGTCTGCCAGACAGCCCACGCCAGGAGCCCATCCAGGCACAGATATCCTGAGATAGCGGCCGGAGCCAACAGGTGACAATCCACCTGGAGGGCAGCGGTGGTGGTCCACCGCTGCGCCTCCGCCCACGCATTCAGCCGGGCCTGCACTTCCTCTGGCGTCATGGCTACGCCACCCCATTCAGGTAGCCCACCAGGTACTCCCGGATCTTGGCGCCCTCTTCCTGGAGGAAGCGGTCGTACAACGCCTTGGCCTCCTGATCGACCTCATAGGTCGTCTCAAACCGACCGTGCCCTCGGCCGGACTGGCCGCCCAGGTACGGGTTTTCCAGGAGCCTGCTCAGGGCGGCGAAGAAGCAGCCGCGCTCCAGGAGCGTGCAGCCCCTGAGCACGCACGCATGGGCCAGGACCGTGCCCGGGATCAGCGCCTCCACCTCGAACAGCATCTGCTGCTTGGTTGCGTCTTTGGACTGCAGCTCCTCAGGCTTGTCCTCCAGGTCATCCTTCCGGCTATACCGAATCGGCTCCAGTAGGTCAGCGGCTGGGATGTCTGACTCGATACCAGTAATCGCTTGGGTCTCCTGGCAGATCGGGTATGCCCAGTCCACGATGAGCTTGCCCGGCATGATCTCCTGCGCGATGGCGGCACCGAACAGGCTCAGATGCGGCACTGTGGCCCGCAGCGTGGCAAACATCTGAGTATCACGCCCAGTCTGCTGGACTCCCTTCTGGAGAGAACCGCCGGCGAACAGGGCATAGTAGAGGCGAGGGCTTAAACTCTGCGGCTGGAGCTCCAGGGCCTCACAGAGATAGGCGGCCGACAGCCTGCGCAACAGGCCCCGGATGGAGTTGCCGGAGACGGCCGGAACATCTACAATCTCGCCGTTGGGCTGCAGCACGGAGATGGTACGGAACTTTGCCACCGTTCCCACGGCGCCTTCAGAATGCACCAGGTGGGACAGAAGCCGGAATTGGCCGGTGATGCGATAGATCATTTCGCAGTAGCCTCCTTCCGGGCCTGAATGCGTGCCCGCAATTTCAAGATCACCAGAGTCGTTTCTGTGCTCAGGATCCGCAGGATCTCCCGGTCGGCGCCGGACTCCAGGATGGCGGCCAGCCTGGGGCCCTCAGGAGCCCTTGCGCCGAACGCCGAACTCAGGCGCCAAATGAACTGGCTGAGGGACCGGCGGGCATAGGCGTTTGTCTTGCTCTCCAGTTCGCCCCAGTAACCCATCCGGCGTGAGGCCGGGAACATGTCCCAATCGATAGCCCGGTGAACGGCCTCCACGAGGTCGACGGCGGCCTCTCGCTGGCCGGCGTGGGTGGTCAGATCCAGGGCCTCGACGGGTTCAGAAGAAAGTGGCCTGCTGGACATGGGTTCTCTGCTGACCGAAAACAGGTTCTGCTGAGTTGCCATGCTTTGGATCCTCCTTCTTTGCGGGTTTGACCAGGCACGTAATGGCAAGTTCCAGGTGCATCGATCCCCGATGTGGCTTCACCTGCTCCTCCAGCGGGGCCCAGGTCTCGAGCCCCACCTTTTCCAGCCGGGGCAGGAAGTAGCGACCGGTGCGGATCTCCTCCTTGCCGAAACCCAGGGCGTAGAGCTGCTGGGCGGCGTCCATCAGGCGGCCGAACGTGGCGGGTTCGACCAGGATGGGCGTCTCCTCCACCGAGACGTAGAATCGCTCGCAGCTGTAGTTCACCTGGGCCTGCAGCCAAGTGTGCTTCTTGAACGACTCCTGGATCACGATGGCGAACGGCGGCGCCGGCGGGTTCAGGATGACAGCGGCCAGCTCCTCACGGGCCAGGAACCGCCACTGGGCCGGGGTCACCACATAATGCTTGGTGCGGCTCTCCCGCTGCGCCTTGGTCCAGACGCAGGCCGGACACACCACCGGAGAGCCGGTGGCCCGGAGCATGTCGATGGCAGTAAATCCATCCTTGATCACCTGTTCTACCGGCGTCCCGCCATCTGTAGGCAGTCCGCAGATATGGCATCGCTGTGAACCAGGAGGCACCGTCTGGCCGGTGGCTGCCTGATAGATCAGCCGTGATACAGCAGTCATCTGATCACCTCCTCATATCGCCAGCCGCTTCTGCTCATGCCGCTCTCCTTTTGGCTCCCACATCCGCCGGGGAGCCCGACACTCGGTTGTCCGTACTCCAAACCGGTGCCCGTCCTTGTGTGTGCACACCACCGTGCCGTCATTCCCTACCGGTTTACCCCATCTGCATGTGCCGCAGACTCTCTGAATCACGGCTGTCGCCTCCGTAGGACTGTATCAACCGCTGGATGCCGCCCTCCAGCCTGTCCAGCCGCTCTCGCAGGCGGCGGTTCTCCTCCTCCCTCTCACGGATGAGGGAGAGAAGCCACGGCACGTCTTCGCGGGCGTGGGCGATGAAACCGGCATTCTCCTCCCAGCGCCCGTCTGCCACATCGGCCACGCGCGGCGATTGGAGCAGGGTAATCGCCACCACCTTCTTAGCCTCTTCCTCGCCATCCCACCACGGGTCCGGTTCCTCAGGAGTGGTCGCCACGAGGAACACGTTCATGCTCATGTCGTCGTCGAGGTTGTGAGCGTACCACGGCCCCGGCGTCGCCTTGATCACCCGCTCCTCGATCTCGCGGAGTCTCTGCTCCTGCTCAGGTGTCATCCTCTGGCACCTCCCATCTGCTGGCGAAGGCGCCTTAACAACCGGTCCATGCCAGCACCAACTGAAACCCAATCACAGATTCCAAGGTCTCCCCGTTTTGCTCTCGCCTCTATCTCTTTCGCCTCACGCTCCACCATCTCCAGAGTCAGCACAGGCGGCAGTTCCTCTTCGACCAGGTCCATGTACTCATAGCCGTTCTCGTCGTGCGTCGCGCCACTAGGCCCTGTCACCGGCTGCAGTGACCACCGCCTGATCACTCGATACACGTCCACACGTTCGCTGCCGCACCATTCGCCGTCGCAGTAAGCGGCGTCACGGTACGCCTTCACCTGTTCTTCGGCGTACTTCAACGCTTCTTCCAGAGTGTCGAATTCATCATCACAGCCGTTATCGTCATCACAGACTCGGAACAGCCGGACTTCAGTCCCATCCTGCTTATCGGTCACGATCATTCACTCCCATCTGCTCAAACCGTGCCGGCAGACACCGCCGCTCATGCACCTCGTAGACCGGATAACCACGTTCACCAGATCCACCACATTCCGGGCAGTCGTCCTGTCCGTCCCACTGCCCGTCCCGTTCGTCGTCCCACCATTCAGGAGGGCAGGTATCGACCACGCCGCTGCCGTCGCAGCGTGCGCATGGGCCTGCGCTGACCCATTTCTCCTCACCGATCAGGTGGATCCAGGATCGCACCTGGGCAAGTCGGCCTCGCGGCAAAATCTGAACTGTCATGAACTGCACCCCCCGCTCTGCTGGAAGCGGGCGAAAGCCGACATCAAAGCCTGCCACAACTGTTCATCTGCCTGGCTGTACCGCTTCATGGCTCCCGGCTGTCCGGCCATCATGAGCGTCCGAGCTTCGATATACTCGTGCACTGTCTCTGCAGGCACCACCACAACTCCAGCCTCCAGGGCCCCGGTGGGAATGCCCGCGCAGACGTTCCAGCAGGCGGAAACCCGCTCGGCGTGCGCCTGCGCTTCTGCGCTGCAGTCGCCGTACACTTCGCCGAACACTCTCGTAGCGGTGCAACCATGACGACCGAACTGGTACGTGGCCATGATTCTGCCAGCAGCCTGCTTGTGGGCGTACAGCGTATACTCGCTCACCGCTTCTCCTCCCCCTCTAGGGCAGAGACAAGGGCCTCCCATGTATCAAAGGGCACCCACACATATCCGTCGTTCTGATCGTCAAGCGCCTGCTGAATAGCTTCATGCGCCACATGCTCCGGCACGAGGCGGTAGCCGGGAGGGGCGTACCCAACGGCGGCGGCAAACTCCAACACCTCACCGATGTTACCCATCGCGCCAATCTCACCGTTGGCCCAGACATGGACGCCAACCGAGTACGCCGGGTGCTCCCAGGTCTCGAAACTACCTGTGCGCCACTTCACGCGCCACCCACGCCGCTCCAACTCGGCCCGCTGCTGCTCAGTCAACTGCATAGTCAACTCACCTCTTCCAGCAGGCGGCAAATTTCCTCGCTGGCCTCGCGTCGGGTCAAACCAGCTAGCCGCTCCTCGTTGACCTCGCTGTCCGCCTCGAGTAGCAGAAAACGCAGGAACTTCACTTGCCCTGGCGTTGCCATCTTGTGGTCACGCTTGAGGTCCGGAACCTTGCGCGTCTCCTTCTTGGGCCGCCCCGGTTTGCCAGGGGGTACACCCAACCGCCGCAATCGGCGCCGCACCCAATTAGGATCCACATACCCAATCACCCGGGCGACTGCTGCAATGTTCCCTAATTGCTCGTAGAGCGCCAACAGCGTCGCATCGTCTGCGTACCAGTAGCCTCTGCTCATGCCACCTCACCTCGTTTCGCCGCCAGCAACTCAGCGATGGAGCCCATCAACCGCCCAGGCGTGTCCGTGACGGCCGGGCTCTGCCGCCATGCCTCCTGCCGCCACCACCGGCCATCTCCGGGGAACAGCCTGCGCTGGCGGAGCCACAACTGGGCCAGGCGGCGCTCCTCCGGGGAGACGGTCGGGTCTGTCATGATGCGGCGGGCGATGTTCTCAGTCATAGTCCGGCCTCCTCAGTCCACGAACGAATGGCGGCAGTGCGGACACCCGCTCGGATCGAACCAGGTATAACGGGTAATCGGCTTGGAGCAGTAGGAGCACAATGTCAGTTCCGGCCTCACCGCCTCCATATGGCCACAGGCGGTGCACTCGTACCTGTGATGCTCAATGCTGTATCTAACCGTGTTCTGGCCGCAGTGTTTGCAGCGCATAGTTCCTAGCCTCCTCCTGACCGCCGTCTCCACTCGTAGTAGCCCCACTCCTGGAGGAGCGGTTGCACGTCCCTGGCCTCCAGCCGCCGGCCCAGCCCGATTGCGAGGGCCCAAAGGCTCTTCTTGCACTGCACACCATCCGGGGTGTGATCCAGCCACTCTCCCAGCCACCAGCAGGCGGGGAGGTTGTTCCATGGCTCGTTGCGGACACTCTCCACGTTGCGCCGTACCAGGTGAGCCCTAGCTACCTCGCCCGTCACAGCGCCGCACCCGCAGACGCATGGCATCGAGTGGACTGTCTGCTCCTGACGGTAGTCAGCTGCATGGAGGCGCCGAGCCCTGCGCCCACGAGGCCTGATCCGGGATCGGGGCTGGAAGGGCGAATGCCGGCGGAGTGCTGTACGTCTCACCACAGCCACCGCCACCACGGCCTGCGCCACATCACCCAGATGCCGCGGTATAGCTGCCTCCGTCCGATCTCCCGGCACGTCATGGCGTCACCGCCTCCCTCATGAGAGCCCGCCGGGTCACCTCGGCAAGGTACCGGCTCCGTTCCTGGCGTACCTGACCGAGGGCCTCAGTCGCTCCCGCTCGAATCGCCTGGACAAAGAAGTCTGTCTCGGTGTCCAGCAGCCGCTTCTGGAGCCGCTTGCATGCCTCAATGCGCCGGAGCAGGTATTGCTCTGCGGTGTCCAGACGCTCCAGGTACGTGACCTGCCGGCCGGCGGTGAGACCCATGGCGTAGTCAAGCTGACGATTGGCTGCTGGGTTCATAGCCGCCACCTCCCTCAATCTCCAGGTATGGGAATCCGATGACTGCCTCGTCTCCGGCCTCGATCCGACGGGCTCGATCCTGACCCAGGGCGATTTGCCGCGCCGTCGCCCGCCAAATGTCGGTGCCGAACTCCTCCACGACCCACTTCCCGGTGGGGTCGGTGTAGCGGACCACAAACTGCATCATCCGCTACCACCGCCCCTTAGCTGCTGCCGCTCGACCTCGATCCGGTAGTCAGTGGCCGTCACCGGCACCATCTCGGTACGGGCGGCGAATCGGGACCACAGGCGCCTCCCCATGATCTGCTCCAGTTCCTCGGGTGTGTAGTTTGAGGTGAACACGGTCGGTCGGTAGTTGCGGTAGCGGCCGTCGATGATGGTGAACATCACGTGGTCAGCCCACTCCCGCCAGGGCCCGAGGTCATCCAGGAGGAGGAACCGTGCCTGCTGGAGCTTTTCCAGCATCCAGTCCTCGCTCCGGTCGTCAGGCGATGCGTCCGCCGGCCGCCGCCGCCAGCTTGCCTGGATCTCTTTCAAAATGTGCGGTTGGGTCGTAGCGATAGCCAGGAGGCCGGCTTCCTCCGCCGCGTTGCGGATCGCCATTCCGAGATGCGTCTTGCCGCACCCTGGATCCCCGAAGAGGAGGAGCCACCGGCCGCCGTCCTCCCCCCTGCGCAGCCGCTCCGCAAATGCCCGGGCGGCCTCTAAAGCAGCCCGAGTGCCCTTGCGGGGTTCGAAATTGTCAAAGGTGCAGCGGAGGTAGCTGGGGCCGATGTCGCTCCACCGCAAGAAGAGATCCGCTACCCGGCGCTTTTCCTCACGCTCTCGCTGCTCCTGGCGCTTCCGGAACTCAGCCTCTTCACACTGCGGGCAGTGGCCTTTCACCGGGGGCTTAACCACGAACAGTCCGCCAGGCAGTGCTGGATTCCGCATCACAACCCCGTTGTACGTTGTCCCACATACGGAGCAGGTCCACCGAGGGCGTCCCAACGCCTCGAAATAAGCGCCCGGGTCTGCCAGGATCCGCTCGATGTCCTCATTCGTAAGCTGATGGGTCGACCCATTTGCTTCGCTCGCTGCCGTTGACGCCGGCAGGCTCTGGACGCCGAGTACGTCCCCTAGTCGCTTGATCATTACCGCTGGCCTCCTTCCTGGTGGATTCGGCCTGGGCCGCTCGCCTTATGGCCTCGTTGGCGTGTAAATCATCCATGGAGCGGATCCCGTCCATCTCCCAGTTGCGGAGGATCCCGAGCGCGTATTGCAGTCTCGTATTGCCGGCTGCCAGAGTGCGCTCCACTGCCTCCCTGACCAGATCCCAACCCAGCGTGTCGCCGTATTCCAGGAGATCCTTGTATTTCTCCCCGGCCATCGGCCATGTCGGCAGGCGCTGGTTGATGTAGGTAAGGCAGCGCTGCTTGGCCTCGTCATCGGCCGGTTTTTCGGACTGCGGCGGCGTAACTACAACAACAACATCTTCTTTAGGTACTGTAGTGTTAGGTTGTGGTTGTGTTAGGTTAGGTAGCCCTGCACGTTCGCTGCACGTGCGGTGCACGTTCGCCGCACGTTCGCCGCACGTGTCCTGCACATGCTCAGCACGTGCTGTTGCTCGTCTGGCACGTGCCTTTCTCATGCGCTCCCGGTTTTGCTCACGTTGCTCGATGAGTCTACCGGCGTAGTCGTCCCAGTCGTGTAATCTCCGATCTGAATCCAGGAACCCGGCATCTTGGAGAGCCACTATAAACGCCTCCGGGTCTCCATCCCATAGGGCGCCGTCCGCCACGTCTGCATCGTCATACCGAGTCAGGTCGCCGTCCTGGGCGAAATCCAACGCCCACCACCACAGGTAATGCAGGTGGCCGACAGCTTGCGGGAGAGAGACGCCGAGTTGCCTAGCCAACCTCCGGGTTTTGGGATGGCGCCCGAGTTCCTGGTGGCTCTCGATCCATGCCACCGCACCACCCCCTAGTCGGCTGGCTTGAACTCGAACCTGGGCGGCCGCTCCGTTACCGTGATGGGCAGCTCGTGCATTTCGCCTGTCTCCTCATCTACCAGCACCGCCCTGCCGCCGATGACCCTGGCGGCCTTCTTCAGCTTGGCTTTGTCCACGGTGAGCCGCTTGCGAACGTACTGTGGGCCCACATTGAGCGCCAGCCAATCGGCTAGGCGGTCCTCATCGCCGTAGTCCCACTCAGGCTGTTGGGCCCGGAGACAGAGGTCTCCAGCCGGAAGCCTGATCGTTTTCGCCCGGGGATTCTGCCTCAGCTGCTCACGGTGGAATGCCTCCAGCGCCGCCTCGTACCATGACGCCCTGCGGTCAAACGGTTTCATGGCCTGTTCCCGCCTCTGGCGTAGAGCCTCGATCTCCTGGTGAAGTCGCTGCTCCTCGGCGTCATACACCTCAGCGAGAGCCTGCTGGTCCCGCCGGATCTCCGCCAGTCTCCGCGCCGCCCGCTGTGCATCTGCGAGGGTGGGCAGGAGGATCTGGGGTGTCTCCTGCCCCTCCTCTGCGTAGGCGGTCAGCACATCCTCCAGCTGGTCCAGATCCACCGGCAGGGTGATCGGATCAGGGGCCGCTGCGATCGTCTCAGCCATCTAGCGCACCTCCTTAGAACGGCACGTCGTCATCGTCTGCCGGCAGATCATCTTGCTGGGTCGGGGCGCCGCCGCTGGTCGGGGCCTTGTCCAGGAACCGCACCTGGTTGGCTACCACCTCGGCCCGATCACGGCGCTGGCCGTCCTGGTTCTCGTAGGAGCGGATCTGCAGCCGCCCCTGTACCGCCACGAGGCGCCCCTTCTGCAGGTAGTTGGCGACGGACTCAGCCTGACGGTCCCAAACGACCACATCGATGAAGTCGGTCTCACGCTGGCCATCAGGCCCGGTGTAGCCCCGGTCCACAGCCAGCCGCATCGTGGCGACAGCCTTGCCGGACTGCGTGTACCGTAGTTCAGGGTCCTTGGTGAGCCTCCCGATCAGCACCACAACGTTCAGCATGTCTGTGCCTCCTCTCGTAGGAGATCCCACATATCAGCGCCACACCGCTGGCAGTGCTCCTCCGTCCAGGTGTAGGTCATCACGTGCCCGCCGGCCTCCACCGTCTCAGTCTGCCGGACCTCCACGATCTGCCCGCCGCAGCCATCATGTATCAGTCCCGTCGGCCTGATCGTCTCCGTCTGCGCTGTCATTGGCGGTCGCCTCCTCTGTGGCCTCACGCTGACGGGTGAAATAGTCGAACGCCGCACCGAGGACCGACGCCGGCACCTGCCTGATCGAGCGATATCCCCGCTCACGCATCCAGGCCCTGACGTCATCCTCGGTCCACCCACCGCCCTGGGCGGTGGACACCAGCAGGTCGTAATCCTCCTTGGTGCAGCGAGGCTCCGTATGCGGCGCCGGCCTGGCGTCGATCACGCCGTCCACCTCGACCGTGGACGGTTTCACTGCATCAGGAATGGAATCGGTCTCCGTCTCGTCCAGCCAGCCCAGTCCGGCGAGGGAGAGAGTTAAACGGCGCTTGGCCTTCGTCTCGGCCTTCATGATGGCGTTGGCTTTGGCCTCGCCTTTGAGTCCGGCGATGCTCACAGCGCCTGTTGCCGAGTCAACCCGGCCGTTCTTGTCCTGGCCGTAAGCCGTCACGACGTAGATGTCATCCTGGTAGTCCCGCTCCAATTTGGTAATGCTGATGCCGTGGATGCGGCGCAGCTGGTCAGCTGCGTCCCGTTTGGCATAGAGGGTGAGCCGGCCCTGGAGCTGGATGTAGTCGAATGGTTTGGTCAGTGGATTCAGCCCGACCGACTCGCACACTGCCTTGTAGTAGCGCACCCGATCCGCCGGGCTGAGTTTGGACAGGTCGCCGTGGATGACAACCTGCTCCAGCACGGTGCCGGGATCAGGGTTGGCTGGCATGTTAGCCATGCTGAGTCGCCTCCTCGATGGGTACCGGCCGCGGCATCTCGGGCACCCGGTAGCCGATCTCCGGCAGTTGGTCCGCCGCAAAAATGGCGCAGAGCCGCAGGTGCGAGCCAAACGTGATAACTGCCTCGTAGTTGCCCCACTCGGGGCGAGGCTCGGCAGTGGGCCGAATCCGGGTGATGCGGGCGATCTGTGCGAGTGTGTCCCTGGATACGTGGACCCGTGGCGATTTGACGCCGGCCAGAGCCACAGACCAGACCTCGAGATCACGCAGCGTATCAATAGCGGCGGCCAACCGATCCAGGTCGTGAGGGTCCCATGCTGCAGCCATGCCCGTCACCTCCGCTCCACCCAGGCCGGCAGTTCCCAGGGCCGGAACACGGCCACCAGCTGAATGCCGGAAACGTCGACCATCACATGGGCGCTACCGTCCCTCTCCTCGTGCTGAATCACCATCTCAGAACCGGTCATGTGTGCGGCCTGCACCAGCACCTCATGGTCCACCTGGAACTGCCATGCGCCGTTGTTCCAGTACACTCCGAGGATCTGGAGCCGGTTGAGCAGGACAGCGGCATCCGTCAGCTGCCCCACGTCCTCTTCGGTCAGCAGCACTATCCGTCTCTCCATCAGCCGTCCCCCTCTCACTGCACTACCCGGAGCGCCCGATTCTCAGTCTGTGGATGATCCGCATCCCACCGCTTCTGCAGCCAGATCAGCCCCCGGCCCGTGACAAGCGTCTTGGTGGTGGGATGCTGATTGCCCTGGCGGTCTGTCCAGACCTGCTCGATCACCCGGAAATAACCTCGATCCAGGTACTCCTGATAGGGGGTGTTGTCGCTCATCAGGATGCGCTGACCCCTGAGCCACGCGAACAGCCGGTTCTGGCCGGTCCCGAGGATCTTGGCTACCTCCCGGATGCTCTGGGCATTCTGTGAGGAGGCAACCCTGTCGTGGAACTCGGCCTTCGGGGCCAGCTCCTGCACCCGGGCCTCGGCGGCCAGGCGGGCGTGGTACTCCTCAACCAGCCTCTCTGTCACCCGCAACAGGTGCTCGGGGTTGAACAGCAGTTCCGGCGTCACGTACATACCGTCCCGGCGGATGGAGGGCAGAACGTCGTGGGTCACCCACCGCCGGAACGCCGTCACTCTGGCGTTGCGGTCCTCACTCTCGGGCGATCCATCGTGTTTCATCCTCGCTCCGAGGATCAGGCGGTATAGGCCGGATTCGTTGACGATGGCGCCCTCCTGGAGTCGGCCGATGGCGTCGGGAATCCCGACGGCATCCTTCTCGTCTTCGTCCAGTCTGGCCACTGCGTCACGGTAGTTGGCCACACCCAGGGTCTCGCACACATCCCGGGCCACCCACCAGGGCGCCCCGTCCCGTAGGACCATGCGGATGTTGGCGCCCTGGAACGTGAGAATCTGCAGCTCGTTCATGCTGTCTGCCCTCCGTCCAGATAGTCCCGCAAGGCCTGTTTGCTGACCCTCCAGCTCCGGCAGAACCGATTCGGCCCGTTGCCGCCCACGGCCCGAATCTGGCCGGTGCGCAGGAGAGCGTAGACGGTGTTACGACTCAGCTGCAGATACTCCGCGATCTGCATCGGTGTCAGGATCTCGGGTAAGTCCTCTAGTCTCGGCAGCTGCGTCCGACTGGCCTTGTGCGTCATGTTCCTCTTCCTCCTCTGGAAACACGTCCTCAATCGGTACCCCCAGCACTGTTGCTATGCGCCTGGCAAGGCTCAGTCTGGGGCGGCGCTGGCCATGTTCCAGGTAATAGATCGCGGTTTCGGAACAACCGACCAGCGAAGCCAGCTGCAGCTGCGTGAGCCCCCGCTCCAACCGCAGCGCCCGCAATCTCGTCATGCCGTCACCCCCAAATGTGTTTGGGTTTCTGGCACCATCGTAACCCTAACGGTGTTTGGGGTCAAGCCATAACATACATTGGGTACAAAAGCACTATAACATCTGTTAGGATAGTAGTAGCAATACTGTGAGGCCGATCAGCATTACATCAAGGGGGGGCACGCAATGAGAGGCGACAGGCTGCGCGCATGTCGAGAAGCATACGGCGATACGCAACGTGATCTGGCTGAGTACTTGGGTGTTTCCGTTAACTCCGTTGCTAATTGGGAGAACAACCGGCGGGAGCCGGATGCACTCAGCCTGTCGCGAATAGCAAAACGCTACGGAGTATCCGTGGATTACCTACTGGGGGAAACAGACAATCCTCAGAGATACGAAAACCTGCCCCCGGGATGGGAGCAGGTGTTCATAGAAGCGGCCCGACGCCGCCTTGGCCCAGATGAAGTTTTGGCGTTGGTCCGGCAAATAGGAGAACTTTGGGAACGGAGGCAGTCACAACGGAACCAGCCAGAATCATCCTGACGACGTAGATCGACATCCCGCGGAGTCGCTGGAGTCGTCTTCAAGCATGTCGATTAGGACATCGGTGATGCGGTGGCGCCCAGCCCGGATCATGTCCTCGACGATCAACCGTAGCGTAGTGGTCCATTCCGGTTTCCCGGCGTCACTCGATTGCGCAGTCGGCATGCAGCAGCACCTCCACCGTTTAGCTATCGGACAATATATGTATTCGGAACCGTCCATTACCTTCGCTATCTCAGGGAGAAGCGGTTGGCCGCAGGTTTGCCTCAACAGCAGCTGGCGATCCGACTCCAACTGCTGGGATACAACGTGGATAATTATTGGGTGTCGAATCTGGAGCGGGGCCTCATCCGGCCAACCTGGGAGATGCTGCCCTATCTGGCCCGAGCTCTGGATACTGACCCCAATGATCTCCTCCGCTGGGAGGAATTCTGTCGTCAGCACCCATCATAACCCAAACATTTGTTCGTGTCAAATAGAATAGGAGGAGGGAATTATGGCAGGCTACCACGTACGCCAGCGCGGCAAAAAGGGGCGGTGGTATGCAGTTATCGATGCTGGCAGGCGCCCTGACGGAACACGAGACCAGCGATGGATCGCTCTCGATCCGTCGATCACGACCAAGCGGGAGGCAGAGGCCGCCGCCCGGAAACTGGCCGTGCAACGGGACCAGGATGAACTCCCGAATGACAGGCATATGACCGTCGCCGCGTTGATGGGTCGATGGATGGAGGCCACGGCTGACAAGCGGAAACAGTCAACCACCTACCAGTATGAATCCCGCATCAGGAAATACATCAACCCGGGCATCGGCAACATGCGAGTCTCTGAGGTAAGACGCTACCACATCGAGGAGTTCCTAGACAAGATCACACGAAAGCCGAGACGCCGGGCGGGACTGGCGCCGCAGACGGTCGGCATTATTCATTCCATGCTGCATTCCGCTTTCGACTGGGCGGTGAAACATGAGATCATCAGTCGGAATCCAGTGGACCTCGTTCCGAAACCGCGTGGCGACTCCAAACCGAAACGCATTTTGACCGACGAGGAGTTCAGGCGGCTGACGTCCGCACTGGCCGGCACCAGGTTGGCGGCTCCCGCCCTGATCCTCGGCACGACTGGCATTCGCCGTGGTGAACTCCTGGCTCTGAGGTGGTCTGACGTAGACCTGGGCAATGGAGTGTTGCACGTCCGGGAAAACCTCGTCCGGGTTGGTCGCTCCCTCTCGGTAGATCAGCCCAAATCCAGGACCTCAATCCGCGACATTCCTCTCCCAGCACTGGCTGTGGACGCCCTCCGGGTATACAGGATTCAGCAGGAACAGCGCCGGCGTGAGGCGGGGGCCGGCTGGGTAGACCGGGACCTGGTATTCGACAACGGTCTTGGAGACTACTGGCGGCCAACCACATTCAGCAGTGCGTTCGCGGACGCCGCCAAACGGGCCGGGTTCCCCAACGTGACCCCTCACTGCCTGCGCCATGGATACGCCTCTATTGTGTATGAGGCGACAGGCGACATGAAACTCGTGCAAGAGCTGCTAGGGCACTCGAGCATGGATGTTACGTCGGACATCTACACCCATATTTTCGAGGCGCGCAAGCGCCAGGCAGCCGCTGCCATCCAGCAAATCTTCACCGTCTCAGAAGCACCGGAAGCGCCGCAGGAACGCCCGGTGCATTAAATGGCGCAGTGGTGTTAGCAAGTTGGTTGTTAGCAGGTTTTTGCTAACATGAACGCCTTCAAACCCTTATGCCATGCAGGTTTCCGGCGTTCCGATCTGCTGCTCAGGAGGCGCCCGAGCAGGGAAAGGAGACGGGCAGGAAAGCCAAAAACGCCGGCCCCAAAGGGTATGTTAGCAGATCTGTTAGCAAAGTGGGGTTTCGGGCATAACAAAACCCGCACAGCCCTACAGCCATGCGGGTTCCGTGTGAGAGTCCGGCGATACCCCTGGTTCTGTGCTCCATCGCCATCAGTAACCGCCAAAACCCGCAAACGCACACGCATCAACAGTTGTACAGTTCTGTTTCACTTCTGGAAACCGCGTAACACCAGCTAACACCGCCGGTTTGGTTAGCACATCTGTTAGCAAGTCGAATCCGTTTTCAAGGCCGGGCCACAGCGCCCGGCCTTTTCTATGCGCAGCTTGCATGAAATGAGGAGCATGTATGCCAACCATTCATGCAAAATCATATTGCACTCATACCAGGATCACACTATAATGAAGCCAGAAAGACGGCGATGAGAGGAGCTGACCCGGAATGACGCTGCAGGAGATCATGAAGCGGGCACACGAGATCGCACGGCAGTGCGAGGGCGACTATCAGGCTCGACTGGCGCTCGGGCTGCGTCAGGCCTGGGCCGAGCACCGCCTCACGAAGATCGGCAACCGCTGGCAGAAGAACGGCATGGACCGGATCTACTTCAACGATCTCGCCACCTGGTTCGGCCTCGAGCTCAGCTACTACAAGACCGGCAACATCTGCAGCGCAACACTTGACGGCGAGCGCATCAGCAACAACAGCGCCCGGCACTATCTCTCCAAGCTGAACGGCAAGATCTGGTTTGACCTCACCACCGGCCGGTTCGAGAGCAAGAACATCGACCCCGAGTTTGCCGAGGTCATCATCGGGCGCATCCGGGAAGCAGCCCGGGTCGCCTAGAAAGGAGATCATGGATGACGAAGGACGAGCTGATCAAGGCCCTTAACGAGTACAAGGGCGACAACGAGTGGGAGGACATCATCCGCCAGAGTGGACTCCTCGATGAGGACGCCACGGCGGAAGCCGACCCGAGCGGTATGAGCGACATCATCGTCCTAACAGACGGTAGCGTGATCATCTGGGATGGACCCCGTGGAGAATGGAGGGAAGCCTGATGGTACGGTTTTGGGTAGAACCGCTGGAACCGCTGGGGCTGATGGAGGTTGATCCGTCAGCCAGCGTGCTGGCACCGAAGGACGTGTACTTCTGCCTGGATACAGAAGACGGCCGGGTTTGGTTTGAATGGCGCTGCCAGTGCGAACAGGCCGTTGATTTCCGGGTCTGGCATGGTATCGTTCGGCGGTGGGAAGTCCCAGTATATGCCGACGCTAAGGCGATGACCGAGGCTATCAACGGGGGTGCGCTGGACGCCATGTTGGAGCGGATTCTGGCTGGCGCATCGATCATCTGGGACGGCAACAACCATGTCTGCCGCATGACCAAGGACGCTCAGGATGCAGACGACGAAGTTCGGCAGTGGTTTGATGGCTGGAGGGATTCGCTTGAGTGCGGGCTTTGGGATGCTGGTGATTGGTTTGGCGACTGGCCTCCCGAAGAGGTGACGGCCAGCTCCACTGATGAGGAGCTGGACGCCGTGGCGGAGAAGTGGGAAGCCAAGGCCAGGGAAGATAACGTCGTGCTGATTCGCACCCGTGAGTATCTGGATGAGCTGCGCAACCAGCTTCGTAAGGAAGCTGAGACGAAGAATGAAGAAGACGACTAGGAGGAGATACCATGGCAACCTATCCCCGTTGGACCATCACCGTGCCTCCGGCACTTGCCGACGAGATAACCGCTCGAGCCAAAGGCGGTCGAGAACGTTCCACCACTATTGCCCGGGATTTGAGCCGGCTCTATGAGCTGTACAAGCTGGCCCTCCGGGAGATTCCGCTAACCACTGGCGAGGCCTGCCTCATCTGTGATGTGCTCAACGGCACTCTGATGGATGTCTCGTCTGCTGCCTTTCTGTGGGCCGAAGTGGAGGACGGTATTCGCCTGGATGGGCTGGGCACAAAGTGGAACGTTGATGGCGCCGCCCTGGTCCAGCGGCTCAAGAATCTGGACCGCCTTACCTGTCTGGCCCTGGTGGACGCCGCAGAGCGGTTCTGGGCTGGCGACCTGACAGAAGATGCCAGGACGGCGGTGCAGCGGTACTTCTACATTCGAGATGAGGCCGGTGAAGAATCCGAAGTGGACTCGTGAGACGATCCTCGGGGCGCTGCAGCAACTACACAGCACTGGCCACAACCTCGCTCCACGGGCGCTTAACCGAACGCGCAAACGCCTCTATCTGGAAGCCCTCCAGGAGTTCGGCAGTTATCGTGAGGCACTGAGTGCCGCTGGCATCGACCCAGCAACGGTGATGAGGTTCCCGAAAATGCGCCGATGGACTCGGGAGGCGATCATTCAGACGCTCCAGGCGATCTACGCAGCTGGTGATGCCCCAACCACCCGTGCGGTGATAAAACACGGCTCCTATGGGATGTATGAGGCGGTCGTCCGGGAGTTTGGCTCCTGGACGGCTGCCGTGGAGGCCGCCGGGATCCCCGTGACGTGGCAATACACTCACTGGACTCATGATCTCGTGCTGTCCAAGCTGGCGCAGCTGCAGGCCGAGGGACAGGACATGCGCTTTTCAGTCATCAGCCGCAAGTATCCAGCCTTGCGGTCTGCCATTCGCCAGCTGTTCGGCAGCTACCGGGTGGCCCTGGCTGGGCTCAAAGCCATTCCTGCCTGGCAGTCCGCCAAGAAGCTGCCAAACAGCTTCTGGGCTGACGAAAACAACGTACGGGCTATATTTCGCTATGTACTGGGGCAAGAGGGGATCACCCTGGAGGAGGCCCCTCAGGTCTGCCGGAAGCGGTGGTTCGAGCAGCACCGTTTGGGCGGCCCGTTGCGTCACCACTACCGGAATTCGCCAGCATACTTCTTTCTGACCCTCTATCCCGAAGTAATCCAGTTGGCCAATCTGCCTGAGCTGCCGAAGGCAAAGGATCTACAGGCCAGGATACTAACCGTCACCACCGAGAAAAACGAAACTGAAAAAGCCCCCACCTCCACGTAGGAGATGGGGGCTATCTTTATGCGGAGCGTGTCCGGATAGACGTAGGCAGCACCACGTCCATCGGTTTGAATACGTCGTTCCGTGTCTGCGAGAACAGGCGCAGAATGGGCATGGATATGGCGTTCGGGGCATACATGGCTTTCTCAGCATAGCCGCCGTAGTCCAGCATCGAGCCGGCGATGACATAAGCCACGGCGCGCTTGCGGATCACCTTATTCTGGGGATCCGGACTGTGCCGGTAGTCGATGTAGCTGCTCAGGCTGTGAACGTGGCCCTGGATGTACCCATCCACCCCGTCCACTACCCAGGCTAGTTCCTGGATCCGGTTGATCTTGCCGCCCGGACGCCGCCCGCCGCCGTGTCCATGCGTTACATAGAAGATGAACGAGTTGCGGCGGCCGGTCTGGTGTTTGCGAGTACCAAACTGCACCTCCAGCACGGCAGAGACAGGATCGAACCGGCCCTGCTCCGGGTTGTCGGGGTCCCACAGGCCCAGGTCCTCCGCGACGCGCTCCATGACGTTCTCGTCGCTGTCTTTCTCCGCCCGGGAGTCATGGTTGCCGGGGAGGACCAGCAGGATCTTGTCCCGCACGTCCCGGAGGTCTTTGGTCAACTGGCGGCGTTCCTCACGTGGCCGCATGGTCGCATACGTTTCGCCGTACTTCGAGGACTTCAGAGCGGCCTCTACGCCGTCGCCGGCGAACACGATGTAGGCATGTGGGTCATTCTTGATGCGGTCTAGCAGGGCGTACCACTGCCGCTCCGCGAAATAGGGGCTACCGCGGTGCACGTCACTGACGCAGTAAAGGTCTACCCGGTCCAGGTCAGTCGGCAGTACCGCCTGCACGTACCGCATCAGATGACCACCTCCCGCAGAATCACCTCAGCCCGCTTCCGGTCCAACTAGGCCGCACCCCTTGCCTGTTCGCTGCCGTGGCTACCCTGCACTACGTTCTTAGCGCCGCTGAACCCACCGATGGAGGCCAGAGCAATCACCAGTCCGGCGCCGACAGCAAGGAGCCACTGGGTACGGTCAAACCCCACCGTCACCCAGCCGAACACGTGGCCGATCAGCAGGGCGGCGACGGGGGCGGCCCACCGTTTGCGCTCCTCCACCCACGGGATCAGCTTCAGCAGACCTACCAGGGCGGTGGTCACCGCGGCGTAGGCCAGGGCCTCCGTTACGATAGCCTGCGGCAGTTGCGATGCCAAGAATTCATAGATGACCTGCAGATCAGTCATGGAACCTAACCTCCCTCAATATGACCTCGGCCCGCTCCTCTCCGTTGAGGGCGGGCCTTATGCATACCGACTCGTCTATTGCTACTTTGTCGTTAGCCAACACACCGGCGTACTGGAGTCCATCCGCCAGGGCCTTGAGGTAGTTATCACCGTCGCCGCGATTGCCGGGGAGGCGCCCGTCCTTGGTCGGCCGCAGGTAGACGGTCGCCTCCAGCTGCACATACTCCCATGGCAGGGGCCGGGGCAGGCGGGCCAGAAGCGCCGCCCGCGCCACCAGCCCCTGATAGTCGAGGGAGCGCCGGGAGCGCCGGCTCCATTTGCTACGCTGCGTCATCCGCTGGGCAGGTACGGGGCGCCCGGTGATTACGAGACGGTATTCCGTCGGCACGGTCATCGCCCCGTGATATACCGGACGGCCAGCCGCAGCAACCGTGCCGCCTCTGCCCGGGTCAGCGGGTCATCGGGCCGGAACCGCCCGTCCGGGTCACCGTTGATGATGCCCATCTCCCGCAGATCGGCCACGTCCTGGGCGTACCAGGCATCGGCCGGCACGTCAGAGAATGGGGATGCCGCCGGCAGGTCCACCGCCGCGGCGATGGCTCGGGCGATGCCCGCCGCCAGTTGCCGGACGTTGGCCGGATCGTCCATGAGGGCGTCGTCCTCCGGGTTGGTACCGAAATGGGTCTCGATCAGGACCGCCGGCCCATCGCAGTAGCGCAGAACCCCGAAGTCAGACGAGTACAGCCCCCGCCACGGGATGCCGATGGCCGCTAGTGTGTCTCGGATGATGGGCGCCATTTTTTGAGCGCAGGCATAGGACCGGGGCGCCGTGTTCTGCTCCGCTGAGAGGTGCATCCCTCTGCTGGACCATACCCACAGGCTACCACCCCGGGCTGTAGACGGCCCTGCGTCGTGGTGGAGGGATACCAGCAGTGCGGCTCCAGCCTTGTTTGCCACATCGGCCCGTGCTCGGAGTTCGGCGTCCAGATCGTTACCAGGATGAGCACCGGTTCCCTCGTGGGTCAGGAACACAAGGCAGTCATACCGCGCCAGCAGCTGGTCCCTGACGGCCTGTGCGAGTGCGAGGGTGTAGGCCCGTTCCGACTCGCCGTCATACTGGGTGGAGCCGGGATCGTCGTAGTCATGGCCTGGGTCCAAAACGATGATCTTGCTCACTGGCTATCGCCTCGCCCTGCCTTGTTAATCGCCCAGGTGCCGGTCGCCAGGAGGAACAGAACCGCCACCAGCTGGACATACTGGGTTGCCATCTCGTTGCCGAATTGCACCACAGCGGCCAGAGCGAACGGCAGGACGATAGACATCAGTGCCGTCCATTTGTCGGGCCAGAGCTTGCCCTTAGCGAACTGGATCGCCGTGAACAGCCAGAACCCGAGGAGGGCCAGCGTTTCCGGTGCGATGTTGCCGATGGTAGGCAGATCCATGCAATCTCACCCCTTCAGTACGTAGTTGATGATGGCCATCAGCAGTCCCGTTGCGATTGTGGCGATGGTCGCCAACATCCACTGCCTGAGCGAGTCGATGCCCCTGGCAGCATGCTGGGCCGCTTCCTTGGCCTCTCGGATGTCCTGCTGCATCGCCTGTGCAGTGGCCTCGGTGGCGGCCTGCTGCTGCTCAAGCTTGCCGATCCGCTTATCGTGCTGGACGACAGTCCTCTCCAGCGCCTCAATTCTGGCTTCCATTGCATCCACCTCGTGAATGCCCCCCTCCGCAGGGCGCTCCCCGCCCATGACAAGGCCCGCCCCAACTCGAGGCGGGCTTACTTGGTCTCGAGGCCGTTTGCCTCCAGAACCGTGATGATCCTCGACAGCGGAATGCCGAGGCCGACACCCTCAATCGGCTGATCCGAACCAATCAGTTTGGCGCACGTCTGGTCCCAATCCTTGAACGGCATGGAATCCCTCCGTTCCCACGCGAAGAGGCGCCCCTCGACGGAGCGCCTCTGCAAAACATTAGGCTGGGAAGCCGTGGCTCAATTGAAACTGAAACATTCGCCTGCGTTACCTTGACAGGGCTAGATGATGCCCTGCTCCCGGAATGCTCGCCAGTTTAGCTGCCAATTATGAGTGCTAGCAGCCAGAAGCGCCTGATAGTCGGCCTCCGACAAGGGCACGGGTAAGTCAACGAATTGGGCAAACGCAGTCCGCAGGTACGCCTCACTGGTCGTACCAGGGTACTGGGTACCGTCCGGCCCAACAGCCGCCACAGGTATCTCAATCATATTTTCCCAGTCATGGGGAAGCGCTTCCATTAGCCTCATCTAGCCCACCTCCGCCCGCGTGAGAACCTTAAGGGTAATGTCAACCGAATCCGTGTTGAATAGCCGAAGGACATAACGGTTTGACAGAGCGTCCGTAATTCCGGCACCAGAGGCTGCAGCCGTTCCTGTGTTATCGACTAGTGTGACGTCTTTCAGCGGGTAACTGGCTGGATACTTTGCACTGTAGAACAAAACCACCAACCGCGATTTCGCGTTAGTGCCCAGGCTGTAGCCTGCGGCTACCCGCCGTTGCCCGGAACCTAGGACCCAAGGTTTATCGCCAGTGTCCTTGAAAATGACGTTGGACCCTGCGGTGATTACTGTGTCTGTAGTCACCACATCAGGTTTTTGGACAAACGACACATTACTCCCAGTTAGTGTCGCATCGACAGCGACCCTGTCGTGCAGTTTCGCCTCGATGGTAGCCAACCGTTGGAGCGTTTCGTTCTGCTGCTGAATCAGGCCCTTGAGGAGGCTGATCTGCCCTGCCGGCACATCCGGGTCTGTCACCGGGGGATCGGCGGTAGTCTCCGGCGCATACGTGCCATCGGTCAGCTTCCGATAGGGCAGAGTTGGCACCACCTGGGTGCCCTGGCTGTCCTCCTCAGCCAGGTATGGGATAGTGCCCATGCGCCTGACCTGCGTAATGGGCTTCTGCTCATGCATCATAGCTACACCCCCGTCCGCACCGTATCGACGAACCGCCACGATCCGACAGCAACCACTTCTTCAGTGCCGTCCGCCGGCTGAATCACAACCTCGTAGTGGACGACGCCAACGAGGTCAGTCGTCTCGTCTGGTGTGAGCGTTGTCTCTGCTATACCAGCTGCCGCGTCGGTCACTCTCAACTCCTTGGTCAACCTGGCCGGGATCCCTGGGCGGAGACCGATCCGCAGCGTTACCGTCATGCCTGTTAGGTCCAGGGCCGCGCCGCTTTCATCCACCACCGAGACCCTGACAGGGATGGTATCGCCCTCATAGAGGACTCGCATCCTGAGCACCTCCTAATAGAACACCCGCACCGCCGTATGGATCTCAGCCGGCTCCTGCCGCCTGGCGCTAATCACGAGAGGCGGCTGTCGCTGTGCCCGGATCGTAAGGGGAGCTTGCCGCACTGCGGTGATCACAATCGGATCAGGCGTCACCTCATGCGCCAGGATACCAAGCATGAGACCGATTAGGTATCTGAGCATGCTCTGCACCCCCTACGCCTTGAGCACCAGCCAGCCGGACACACTTGCCTGCCCCAGCATGAGGACCAAAACGCGGTCGCCGGCGGCGATAGACTCTCCCTGCCTGACAGGGACAGCCGGCCATGTGGTAGAGCCAATCGTGACATCCACTACCTGCCTGCTGGGAGCATCCGGATCATCGACTGGTGTGCCGGCCGTACCGTAGGCAGCCAGCCCAGCAGCCCATTCCTGGAGGGCCTGACGAATCACCCGGCGGGTGATCTCAGCTACGAACTGGCCAAGTTGCTGACTGTCATTCATGCCGTCAGCCTCCTCACTCGCCAGGCCTCAGCCTGCATCGTGCCCTCGCTAGTCAGTTTCAGGGTGAGGCGAAGCACCTGGTAGGTATCACTGATCCCGGTGAGATCGTCCTCCACCCGAATCACGTCCCACGGCTCCAGCGGCGGCAGTTCGACCAGCTCCAGAGGAATCCGTTCCTGCCAGGATAACAGTTTGCGGAGCTCGTACTCTGCCCGCGCTTTGGCCTCCGCCTGGGTGGTAATGAGCGGGTCTGCCTGGCCCCCGTTGTAATAGCTGACCCGGTAGCCGATTGCCTCCACACCGAGGTACTGGCTGTTGTCGGCAGCCAAGTACTCCACCGTCGCCGACTTGGCGCTGCCGCCCCGAACCAGTACGGCGTTCCGGAGTTCGCCGTCGTCGATCTCCTTCTGGGCGCCCATTAGGAGCGAGACGCCGCTCTTGTTGGGCCGGAATGTCCAGACCGGCGATAGGTAGAGCGGGTCCGGGTCGGGAGCGAACGTGGCGTAACCCCTCACGTCGTAATACAGGCGCCAGATGGACGCCCCGCCGCTGAGCGTGTCCGGAATGGAGGCAACAGATTGTGCCATCCCCCAGAGCGTCCCGGACGGCGGTCCGGCGGACTCCTGCCATGGGAGCGTCACTGCAGAGGGAGAGAGATTCCGGCGAGTCTCGCACCATTCTGGCATGTCCATCAGGTCGGCCAGTGCCAGATGCAGCGGCCGTCCCTGGGCGATGGTGATTACACGGGTCAGTCCGCCCCTGGGTCTACCGTTCACCAGGGATGATTTGTCGGTGCCGGACAGGCGCACCAGGCGCTGTCCGCTAGACCCGCCGATGGTGGGGGCCGCCAGCAGGTAGACGCCCTGCGGCCAGTACCGCACCTGCCCGTCGATTACGTACCCCACGGAGAGGCGCACCCGGCGGTCCAGCCACAGCCGGGCACCGGGGCCGGCGGTCCAGTACCCTCTCGGGTCGGCGATAGTCAGGCTGAAACTGCGGAGCACGTCCCGGGTGGTGTCAGCCGTGATCTCGCCGTCCATGATCTGCCCGGCGTCCGGCGAGGCATCCAGGTCCAGAGCATCGAGCACGTTCTCGTTGCTGTCCAGCAGTTCGAGCCGGACCCGTTTCTCCCGGACGGGCGCCGTCTCTAGCCATTTGCGCTCTGCTGCCGTGAGTGCCTGCACCGTATCACCCCCATAGGAGAGGGGCCTATACCTCAACGGGTACAGGCCCCAGTTCCACAAACTGCACTGTTATGACTCTCGCCATCACTGCGAGTTGCCGATCCCAGTCATCCGATGGCGTATGCAGTTCACCGTACCAGATCCCGCCGTCCGGCGCCCGCAGGTACCCGAGACGGCCAGATAGCGAGTAGATTTGGTCGGCCCATTCCTGGACTGTGAGATCGCCCTCTCCGTCATAGGCAGCCGTGATGGTCAGCCGGAACGGACGGCTGGGCCCTCGGAAAACCACCGGGTACCGGCCCCTGGTCTGGACCTCATGGCGATCCTCATCCCGCTGCCGCCGGGCCCGCCAGTCGAATACGAACCGCACCTCATTGCCCGGATTGTCCACCGGAGTGAACCGCCAGCCCTCGAAATCGACGACGCCCCGCACCTCTGCAAATGGCCCGGCCGTTCCGTTTGTGCCGAGAGCCCGGACTGCGTAGGTGTAGATCACACCTGAGGCGACAGCCCGGTCGATATAGATCGGATCTCCGCTCTCCGGCTGAGTCACCCGTGCGATCCGTTTTCCGTCGCGGTAGACCTCATATTGGCCGGAGAACACGTCAGGCTGATCCCCAGGGCTCCACCGGAGCCGGATGGCCGCCTGTGTTGCATCGGGAATCGCCATGAGGCCGAATACAGGTTGCGGCGCAACATAACTCACTGTGAGTGAGACCCGCTGTTCATCGCCTGCCAGTCCATCGCTGTCGACCGGCGTTATACCCAACTGAATTGCGATGCCATTCGGTAGCTGAGCATCTGCGACGATATCCAGAGCACCGCTCGACTCATATGTCTGCGCCAGTAGCTGTTCCCCGCTATCCGCTCGGTAAATTGCAACCCGATAGGAGGCCGGTGCCGCCCCAGATGCCACTGTCATCGTGGCCCGTACGGGAATCCGAGTCATGGTGATCGTGGCGCCATCTCTGGGCTCCAGGATTGCCACTATCGGTTTGATGCTCGCCCTGGTCACCACCGGCACCGAGTTATAGGGGCCCCGAGCGCCGCTCGCATCAACCGTCGCAGCAGTGATCTGGTAGGTCTGCCCCACCTGCCACAGACCGCCTGGCAGGGTGATCTGCGCAACAGTCCCGCTGGCCGGGATGGGAGCGCCCGGTTCGGAGTCAACCAATGAGGAACCATTCCACCATCTAGGTCCCACCTGGAGATAGACGCCGCTGAGCGTGTCGCCCTCGTCGTGCAGGCGAACAGTGACGACCAGACCGTCTGCCGCGTCAAACGCCGGAGGAACCTCAACGGTTGGCTCCAGCGGGACCGCGTTGAATGCAACGGTCAGGGAGTAGATGGCGTAGGAACGCGTCGATCCGGCCATGTAGAGGGCGACTACCAGGTTCCCGAGAGCTGTGGCGCTGATGCCCACTACATTTGATGCACTGCTAACTGTGACCGCCTGCCCCCATGTACCGTCGGCGCTCCGCACCATGTATTTGAACCCGCCGATGTCAGGACCGCCATATCCGAGCCAGAGGTCGCCGCTGCTCGCCAGGGCCATAACAGCTGTTCCCAATTTGGCAGGCAGTCCAGATGGAGTGATTGTGGTCCAACTGCCGCCCGTACTGCGCATACGCACTCGGATTGCTCCGGCGCTGCTGGTTGCCTCGTTGTATGCAATGTACACGGAACCATCAGGACTTACCACATGTGGGCCACGGTCGTATACGTCGCCTGTTGTGATCGCCTCTCTGGCTCCCCATGTCCAGGTGCCGGCGCTGTACGGTGCCTCCACGTAATACAGCCGGTCGTTGTTGGACTCCTCATTTTCCACCGTCAGGCGCAGTAGCCAGTCTGAGTCAACAGTTAGACATGGGTACGATGGCTCCGCGGCCCAGGACAGTATTGCTGTCGGGCCTGCCTCTATGCTGTAACTGCCATCTGCACTACCGTGGATCCGGGTATACTGCAGGTCGTTTAGGTACGCCACTACATGAGCGTACCAACCGCCAGCTCCATCATCATGCACCGCAAGCGTTGGATACCGCGTGCCTGTTCCAATTGCTGGCCCCCATGTGATTCCTGTATACGATGCGTCGGGAATGCCGCAACGGTATGCACCGATTTTTGTATCCGCATCGACATAGACGATATGGACACGATCGTGATGAATCGCCAGATCAAAGCTGGCGTAACTGTGCGATGCGGCCAGACTCCCACCGGACCCAAGCGGTGACCAGGTGGCCCCGTTGTCGGTCGAGTATACGAACCGCAGCGTGTTGCCGTCGTAATATGCCGTTATCAGCGTACCATTAGAGAATTTCCCGACGTTGCGGAGGTATGAGAACACGCCCCTGTAGTCACCGCCGGGCACCACCGTCGGGTCGATCGACACCGGGTAGGGCCTGTCAGGGTCGAACAGCCAGGCTGCCGGGATGCGCATGAACAGCTGCTGTCCTGCGTCCCCTGCCATTACCTCATAGGTGCCGTCGCACCGCTCACCAGCCAGATCGGCGGCAAATGCATCCGGGAGGACAAACGGCCCCACCTGAATGCTCTGGTATTTGCCAACTGGTAGAGGAACGATTCTCCCCTCCGGATCCCGGCACTTCACTGACCCGGACACGCAGAAGTCAATCTGTCCAGACAGATACGACACTGGGGCACGAGGTCTCTCGTGGATGACAATGTAATGCTTCACGCGCTCGGCCTCTGCCACAAACAGGTCGTCGCATGAAGGGAAACTCCGTGTGTACCGGGCCAGACGACCGCTCACCTCAACCCTGGACGGCGTACTGCCGATAATCGGGTCCAACATACCCATCCCATCAATGTACCACAGATCAGTGGGACGCCACGACAGAGTCCAGCCATCCGGTGTGGTAATCACTAGGGGCTCCGTGGATACAGCGGCCACGTCGAGGCGGTAGGCAGGCCCCTGGGTGGCAGCCCCCGTCTCGGTCGGCTCCAGAGCCGGCGGATTCGGCATCTCGATAGTTGCCACTATGCCCCTAGGCATCCTTCTCGCCTCCCCATTCCACGGTATAGGTCGCCATGCCGTTCTCGTCCACCGTAACTACCATAGCGTTTCCGCCATCGGTCATCAGGCGGTACTCACCAGGTGCCGCCATCTGGCCGTCGATATAGAAAACACCGCCCCGGATCACTCGGGAGCCGGTGCCGTCGATCAGCATGAGCAGGGACGCTCCCGATGTGAGAGCGTCCCGTTCGTCTGTGATGAGCCGTCCGTTTTCGTAGGCGATGACTCGCATGTGATCGCCTCCCTAGTAGAGCCGGAGGCCAAACCGAGCGCCGGACCTGGCAGCCGCGAGGTCGAGCGCCTCGGTGACTGCTCCAGGCACTGCTGCCGCCACTGCCGCCGCTGTCGCCTGCGGACTGCTGCCACCCTGGACCGTGACGTTCACCGAGACGCCACCCACGTTGACGGTGTTGCGATAGCTGGCCGGCAGACTGACAGCCTCGGGCACCACCAGGACGCCGCTCCGGTTGAGCTCGTCCAGAGCATCCTGTGCGTCCCGGATCTCCCGAGTGATCCGGTCCAACTCATCCGTGATGGCATCCGCCTGGTGCTCCGTCATTACCCTGGCGTTTTCCAGCCAGTCCTCCATGGTGCTGTACCAGTCACCAAAATGCAAATCGGTCTGCTGCACCATCTCGATGAGTTGATCATCGTCGAGGTCCAGCAGGTCAGACCAGTACCGCCGGCGGTCAGCCAGGGCCTCCTGATGGGACTCCCGCATGGCCTGGAGCCTATCCTGCTCGGCCCGAATCTGATCCTGGAGCCGCTCCTCCTGGCGCTCCCGCTCTTGCTGGCGCTCCTCCTCGGCGATCCGCTCCCGCAACTCCTCGGCCTGGCGGTTGCGCCAGATCCGCTCACCGGTGGCGGTGATGAACTCTTCCAGTGGGCCGCTAGCTTCGGCTTCCTCCAGTTGCTTCCGGAGTTCGGCCAACTTGAGCGCCCGGTCCTCTTCCTTATTTCGCTGACGGAGAGCGTCCAGTTCCTCCTGCAGCTGGTCGATGCGCTGCTGTTGCCGGGCCTCTTCTTCGCTGTACCTGCGCTCCAGACGATCCAGATCGCGCTCCTGTTCCTCTCGAAGGAGATCACGGAGGGCAGATATGGCCTGGGCCACCCGCTTTTGAGCATCCTCCCATGCCTGTTGGATCTTCCTCGCGGCCTCCTCTTCGGCTCGCAGATCTTCCTGCCGAGCCTGCTCCCGGAGGTCATAGAGGCGCTCCTGGATGTCCCAGAGCTCGTCAGTGTGGGTCTCGTAGTACGCCTGCTCCTGCTCGAGGTGGGCCTCTAGGGCCTCGATCTCCTCCTGCAGGCTCACCTCACCCATCGCCCGCCGATGGTTGATGAGGGCGAGAGCATTCCGGACCCGTTCCTCCTCGCTCTTGGCCGCCTCGCTGCTGAGTCGCTGCTCGGCTTCGTAGCGACGGGCGACGAGATCCATCACCTCGTCCTCAGTCAGTTCGTAGGTCTGGAGGATCTCGTTGATCCGGTCGATCTCCTGCTCAGTGGACATGAACCCCATGCGGATGGACCAGTCCATCCATTTGGTGGCTGCGTCGATCTTCGCCTTGCGGGCAGCCTCGGCGTTGGCGATCTCGTCGGCCGTCATCTGATCACGGGCCCGCTTGATCCGCTCATCGATGTCCATGAGTTGGTCAGCGGTCACGGCGTAGGCTTCCTTGATCTGCTCCAGGCCGGCGATATAGCCCTGCGTGTCGATATACCCCATGGTGCGCTGGTGTTCCAGCGCCCGCAGAGCAGCCGCCACAGGGTCGGTGGTGGATGTGGTCGAACCGCTGGTACTGATTCCACTGCTGGTATACACGTTTCTGCCAGTACTTCTGCTCATGACCTCTGTCGCAGACAACGGTTTGTCCATGTTTGCCAGAGCGAGTTTGGCAGCCTCCAGTTCCGCTTGTGCAACCCTTATCTCGGCTTCAACCAGTCGCATATCCGGGTCTGCAGCGGCCAATTCCTGCGACCTGGCCCGCACCTGTTCAGGCGTAACGTAGCCCTGTAGTTCGGGATCCGTTAGCTGTCTGAGGAACCCGCTAAATGTTCGGGCGTCGTATCGAGCAGCAATTTGCTCGCGGGTCGCCTGCAGGCTCGCCAGGTTCTGCTCGGCCTCAACCACTTTCTGCTGCAGTTTGGCCCTGGTGACGGCCTCCACGGCGGCCCGCAACTCGTTGTATTTATCCGTTTGTGCGCCAATCAGACGCATTTCGTCGTCAAATGCCACGGCGAGGACGGGCTGCAGATCAATCAGTTGCTGGGTCACGTTTTTCAACTGAGTCATCGCCAGTTCCTTGTCCTCGACCGAACTGGTGGCATCGTCCACCACCCTGCGCAGAGCTTCGTATTTCCGCATCAGGTCGTAGACCTCGGTGGCATTCCTGCTGGCCTCAACCGAATGAGTCTTCTGGGCCACAGTCAGGCCGCCGACGGCCCCAGCGAGTGCGGAAACGCCAGTCACAGCAAGAGCGATCCAGCCGCCGCCGAGGGCACTGGATAGCAGTCGAATCGCTGCAGTCAGAGCGGTCACGGCGGTAACGGCGGCTGTCGCCCCGCCGACCGCAAGGGTCAGGCTACGGGCCGCTTCATCGTTGTACTTGATCCACCTGCCGAGAGCCTCTGCCGCCTCTGTCACGATCTCGGTATACTGCTCAGAAACAGGCGCCAGCGCATCGCCGAGCGTCGCCGCTACCTCTTTAGTGGTGGACTGCAGTTTGGCCTGTTTGGACGACAGATCGTCCATCACAGTCGCCACAGAGCCGATATATGGCTGGGATAGCTGCAGGACCCCCAGGTATTTTGCCTGGGCCCGTTCGGCCTGCGTCAGCTCATTGACTGATTTCCCGAGCGTCTGGGCGCCTACCTCGAGGATCTGAGAGTAATTCTCAGTCATCCCCGAGAGATCTCCCAGCTCGCTCGATTCGGTCTTGAAGGCCTGGCTCAGGTTCTCAACGGCCTGAGCAAACGAGATGCTTTCCGCCCGGCCAACAGCCGCACGATCCTCGAAAACCTGGACCAACTCGACGGCCTGGTCCAGCGACAGTCCGGTGGACAGCAGGTTGCGCAGCGCTGTAGCCGCCGATGTGAGTGGCAGGATTCCGTTGTCTGTCAGTGACCGGACAGCCTGCTCTACCGCCGCCTGGTCCTGCCCATAGGCCCGAGCGATGGCGGACAGGCCTGACATGGCCCGCTGCTGTTCCTGGTAGGCGTTGATCGCTTCCTGCCCCATCTTGGCGATCTGCTGAGTGATCTGCCCCCAGGCTATGGTGCTCAGGGTGGACTCCACGGTGTCAGCGAACCGTTTCAGCCTGTTCTCTGCCTCCCGGAGGCCCTTGTCCAGCTCCTGCCGAGTAGTAACGACTACCTCCAGATCAGTCCGCTTCGCCACGTGCTCGCCTCCTTACCCTGATACCACCTGTCACTCCTGCTGTCACCCGGGGCGCTACCCCCGACATCGTTCCATGGTCATCAGGTGTTGTGTCCAGCCGCCGGCCTTCGGCTAAGGCAAACAGCCGGCGAAAATCGAGGTCCCACCATTCCTCCTCGCTTAGCCCGCAGATTGCCCGGGCGAAGTAGTATGCCCAGCACCAGTCCCATTTGCGCTGGCGCCGGGCTCGTGAGGGCGGTTTTCATTTGCGCCCTTTGGCGGGAATGCGCGGACAATCGCCTGACTGACTGCCAGGGCATACTCCGGGAATCGGAAGGCATCCAGCCAATCCTCTACCTGCTCCACCGTTAGACTCGGATCCTCTTGGATGAGGCCTGCCCACAGCAAGTACAGGAGATTTTCCAATACGGGGCCCCGTTTCTGCCTCAAGCTGTCCACTGCCGCCAGTACGGCTTCCATGCTACCGAAACGGTCCTCCAGGTACCGCCAGGATCTGAACTTGTACTCCAGCTTGCGCGGTCTATCAAGTTGAATGATAATTGGATCGGGCACCAAATCAGTCAGGTTCATAGTTCTGGCCTCCATCTGGAAAAGGGGGAACCGCCCATGACGTGGCTCATCATCCTACTGCTGCTCGCCTTGGTGTTCCTGACCTTCTTTATCTCTGAACCACTGCGGATCCGGGCCGAACGTAGCGGCAACACAGAACTGGCGAGAGGCATTCCCGCCATCGTCTCCGCCTGCGTGGTGATTGGTCTAATCATCTTGCTGGTTGCCCGGTTGTGGTAAACGCCCTGACCGGGTAGCCCCCGGCTAAACTTGGAGCCCCCGGAGCAAATCCGGGGGCTTGCACTTTTGGGGGTTTACTCGGAGCCCAGTTCGCTCTGCGTCTCCTCGACAATAAACTCAAGGATGGTGTCATCGCTGTTGGTTGCCACAGCGGTGAATTCGGCGCTGATATTGGCCCACTGATCGTTGAACCCCAGGGTCGGCGAACCGGTGAGACGGGCCTTGTAGATGACGATCCGGGCGCCGGCGGCGACACCGTCGATGCCATCTACCTGGACGGCCCGGCCTTCGATCTTGAAATACTTTCCCTTGGCGTTGCCACCGACACGCAGCTTCTTGACTGCATCAGGCGAAGTGCCTTCGTCGGTCAGAGTGCCTCCCACCATGACGGATAGGGCCTCAAGAGGCACGGCGTTGGCGCTCAGGTTGCCTGTCGCGTGGGTTACCTTAGTGTACACCCCGGACACCTTTGCGTCTCCCTCACGAAGCACGGACCGGATCTGGAGTTGTGCCGTGAGTTCCATGATGCTGGGGATGTCGATGGGCTCCCCATAGGTGGGGCCCGCTCCGCTGTCTGTTAGCAGCTCGGCGATTTTGCAGTCGTCGATCTCGATATAGGCGACTGCGGTAGCCAGCGTACCAGCCAATTGAATCCCTCCCTAAGGCGCCACCCAGGCGCCGGCATAGTCTACCTCGATGATGAGCTGTGCCACTAACATGGCCTGGTCTGTTTCAGTATCGATGTCAACCGACCCGCTGATGAGCCTGGACCGGAGCACTCCCCTGGTCGGCCCCAGGCGGTTGTCCCGCATGAGTGCATCCCGGCAGGCTGTCACCAGCCCCATAAGCCGTCGCTGCGCACCCTCCGCGTCAGCTGTGAGGTTGTCCCGGACCTCCACGATGTACTGAAATGTGGTGGTGGTCGGCTGGTGAGCAGAGCGGCCCTCAGGCCCACTATCCCGGAATCCGGCCCACCAAACGTTGAACGTGGGACGGGCGCCGGTTTTGGCCGTCGCATAGGCATAGCCGGTGGCGAATCGGCCGGTTGCCATGAGTGTGCGGTGAATCGCCTCCGCCACCGTCTCGATGATCGTATCTGCCACCGGCTCACCTCCCGAATTCCTGTTTGATGGCCTGCGCCAGTGCCTGCTGGAACATGTGCAGCACCCGTTGTTCCTGTGACTCGACGCCACGGTCGAAAAACCGGGTCGCCGGGCTGCGGATTACCGTGCCCGGTTTGAGTGTGACCCATCTCATGTTGAGTCGCTGGTAGCGGGCCCGCTTTAACTGGCGGCCGCCGATCTCTGTGATCTCCACCACATCAGAGATGGGAAACCGGAGCGTCTCCTGCACCACTGTGGTGGCGCCGGTATTGTGGAACCGCCCGTAGAACCGCCGGATCCGCACCCGGCCCGTCCAGTCGCCTCGGCGGCTCCGAGACACGGATGACCGTGTTGCTTTCAGCATGCGGCCGGATCGCACTAGACCGGCCCTCCGGATCTCGTCCTGGATCGAGTCCCGCATGATGCCCATGGCCTCGCCCAGGGCATTTCTCATGCGCTCCTGCACCGTATCAGGCGCTTCTCGGAGAGCCCTGCGGAACGCCGGGTCGATCTCAACCCTGATCCAAATTGGTCCCTGTCTCTCAGCCATGGGCTACACCACCCGGTATGGGTCCAGGAGCCATAGGGACTGGCGGGGGAATTTGTCCGGACGGATCATCACCCCATCGCCCAAGCGAGTGCCGTAGTCCTCCGGCCCGTTCCGCAACAGGAACTTGCATCCGATCATCGCCGCAATGCGGACGTTCGGCGGCACTTCTTCGGCAGTCCTCGCCAGCCCAGCCGTATAGGTCACAACGACGCTCTGGAGCCCGGCCTGCCACCGCACCGGCCTGCAGCCGGCCCGCCGCCGCAGGATGCCCGTCTCCGGGTACAGTGCATAGTCGGTCTCAGTGAGGGCCACGCCGCCCTCAGTCACCGATGCGATGGCGAACACCGTGGGCGTCAGGAACACTGTGTCCGAGCCGCCATCGCTGGTGGTCATCAGTTCCCGAGCGATCACCGGGCGCCGAATGTACTCCTCTACCGCCTGGCATGTGCCGTCGATGACCAATTGCAGGAGGGGATCGTAGATCGTCTCGGTCGCATCCCACTGCAGGAACGGTTTCACCTCGGCGATGGTCAGCCAACTAGCCATGCGTCACCACCCCCGAAAAGGGAGGTAGGGCGGGGATTAGCCGCCCTACCATTAGCTGAGGCTCAGCTGACCAAACACTGCTGCGCTGGTATCCCATAGCTTGGCATCATCGTAGGTGATGACCCGGAGATCGGTGCTGTCACGCTTGAACGCGTCGCCGCCGATGTTGGTGGCCATGAGCTCGTACCGGCCCAGGTGGAAATGGATGGCGAGCTCCTCCAGGTTGCCCACGATCAGCGGCGCCTTGGCGGGCGAACCGGTAGTGGACGGCAGGAAGCGGTTCGCCACCACGATCACCGGCCGGCCCAGGAGCAGGCGCCGGGTCGGCTGGGTCGGGTCCATCTGAAGGAGAGGCCGGCCGTTCTGGTCCTCCTGCTCATCCAGCCAGTTGAAACCATCCTGGTTGGTGAGCCAGGTCGCCGTCTGGGCGATGGCCGGGTCGAGCATGGTGTTGAGCAGCTTCTTGATGCCCTTGAAATCAGCAACGTCCTGCTTGCTCATGGTGTCGAGCACGGCGGCGATGATGGTGTTCTTGGTGACAACATGCTTCTTGGCGATCCACCGAGTCACGTAGCGCAGGAGCGCCTGGTCAGTAGCCTTCAACAGGTCATTGGAGATCGGCAGGATGCCGGCACGCTTCACCAGCGCATAGTTCACGCCGACGAACTGGGGGTTGTCGGTCTCGCCGATGGTGCCGAGTTCAGTTACCGTGGCAAATGGGGTCAGGCTGGAATCCTTCTCCAATACCCGAGAGCCAGTCAACGTCCGCACGGACTCGCTGGAGATATACTGAGACAGGTCGTTCATGGACCGCATCAGTTCGTTGATGGTGGTCTGCACATCTTCGGGGACGATCAGGCTGGAGTCACCGTCCTCATCATCCGTGACTGCCCCGGTATGCATGGCACGGTACTCTGCGACGATGGACCGTTCCTCAGCGGTTACCCGCTGCCGACGCAGGCCCTTCAGGAACACACTGCGGTACTCCTGCTCCAGTTCCTCAGCACTGCGGTCCCGCTTGCCCACCTGAATGCCGGCGTCCGCGTCGTCATCCTCCAGGCTTTTCAGAAGTTCGAGCCGCCGATTCAATTCACGGATCTCGGCGGTCTTGGCCTCGGCTTCATCGAGCTTGTTCTCGCCCATGAGGGAACGGGCCTCGGCCTTCAACTGGGCAATTCGAGCCAGGATCTCACGCATCTCCTTAGTCATGCTTGCTCGTTCCTCCTCGGAAAATCGTTGGTCGGCAAATGAAAATGGAGCCGCTACAGCAGCTCCAGTTCAATTGACAGACGACGCTTGCGCTCCTCCTGCTTGGCAGAGGTGAGGCTATCCCGGTACTCATCCAGAGACCGAATGTTGACGCTGTTGGATGGGTACGCCGGGAATGCCACAGGGCTGATTTCACGCAGGTCTGCGTCCAGGACGGTCCGGCGGTATAGGGGAGGCTTTTCTTTTCCCCGATCCTCCTTGCTCCACTTGTCCTTCCGGCAGATGAAACCAAACGAGACGCCATCGACATCCCCCCGCTTGATCGACTCCCAGGCATCCCGGCCGGCAGTCGTATCAGGCAGGTCAGCCTCGAAATGAAGGCCATCGTCTTTGTTCTCAAGACGCAGGGTCTGACTGCTGGTGCTCGCCAGCACTTGACGGGTGTCGTGACTCCATAGAGCCAGAATCCTGTTCTCTCTGAGTGACTTGTCAAATGCCCCTTTGGCGATCCGCTCAACGAACTCATCGCCAAGCCAATCCCGCATGACAAACGAATCGGTCTCGTACTTAATTACGCCGGCTATGGTTCTGATTGTTGTATCGCCCTCTGACCGCTCCCGGAACTCCAGACCAGGCAACGCCCTGATTTCAGGCATCATCGGGGCCGGTATCCGCTCGCCCTTCTTCGCCAGGGTTATCACCCCCCTTGATGTACTGCTGGCCCGCCATGGTGATGGGAATCATGTTGCCGTTGACGAGTAGTTGATCGCCTCCATCGAGCGCCGGCATTTCCTCCAGGGCCCTGACCTCGTTCGGCGTAAGGAAACCGCCCTGGACGCCAGTGCGATATGCCTCATACCGGGTCTTGATGTCCGAGCGAAGGATGGTATCCACGTTGAACCGCAGATAGTAGCCCTGCTCAATCTCCGCGTCCAAGAGGAGTTTGTAAGTAAACTCCTGCTCGTACTCGGTAAGGAGATCTTGGAGGGTCTCAACATAGAACTCCCGCTGCTGCTCGGCGATGTTGGTATGGGTGGCTCGGCTCAAATCGTTGAGCTGGTGCATCTTGATGCCAAATGCGTTTGCGATTTGCCTGATCGTCAACTCTGTGTTCTGTACGAACTGGGCATCCGCCATGGAAAGAGAGATGGGCTGGAACTGAAAACCCACCGGCATCAGGCTGATGCGGTGGGCGTTTTTCAGACCGCTCGACATCTCCTCAAACTTCTCACGGAACCGCTTCTGTGCCTCAGGAGTCAGATCACCTACATACTGGACAATACCCTTCGTCTGGAGGCCCTGGCGGTAGAACTGGTTGATGAATTTCGTTGCTGCGGCGCCATTCTCGATGAGGTACCGGAGGTATTCCAGCGGGGCGATACCCACCAGACCATCCGTGGTGAGGCCCTTGATGTGGATGACCTCGTCGGCGTTGAGCCGCCGGCGCTCTCCGTTGACGTTGACGATGTACCAAAGTCGATTCTGCGGTCCCACCAAGCCAACATCATCGACCCAGACCTCCATCTTGGCGGCATCGCACGGATACAGCGCCGTGACCTGCCCCCTGCGGTCCACTTCCAGCAGGGCGTAGGCGTTGCCGTGGAGGCAGTTCTGCACCTCCATGGTTCGCTGAAACGTGGAGGCTGTCATATATGGGTTCGGCCTGAGCTTCAGCAGTCGCTGGAGATAGTGATCGCTGGCCCGTCTAATGGCCCCGTCCTGATCCTGGTAGACTTTCATGGGGAGCTTGGCAACAGCTGAGGACCTGATGCGGATGCAAGCATAGACGGTAGCCTCTTTGAGGGCGTTGAGCCCGCGGACAGAAACCTCATCGACGTCTACTCCGAGCAGTTCCAGGAGGCGCCGGTCCTGAAGGCTCACTACCTGCTGCTCCCGCCTTTCGGGCGGATTCAGAGCTCGCTGGATGAGCACTCACATCACCTCCCACCCGCCGCCTTTCCGACTGCCATTCCCACCAGAACGAGGGATAATCCCAACGCATAGAGTCCGGCAATCGGGTGCAGCAGGTACGATGCCCAAACAATAACGCCGAGGCCAGCCAGTGTCAGCAGGTCATCGGCGTACTGAATCAGCGTCTGCATTAGTGCCCTGCGAATGCTCATCACCCCCATAGCTTCTGCAGGAACTCTTGGGTGGTAAATTCGGATACATCAACTTGATTTTCCGCCTGATGCATCGCCCGAACATGGGCATTCATTAGCGCAGTTACGGGGTCAATCCGTTGCCGCGCCTTTTTCTTGTCCAGCATGATGTTTTGGTTGTGGTCCTCCCGGGTGACGGCGTTGCTCATCGCCCAGGTCAGGACCGGGTTCCCGTCGTGGATAGCCTTCCGGGCGAACACCTGCTCTCGGAAATGCTTCGTCGGCTCAGAGAGCGTCCGAATCCCTTGGATGACCTCCACCACCTGGAAGCCGTCGTTCATCATGTCGGTGGCGAACTGGGTGGCATTCCAGGGATCCACGCAGACCTCTCGAATGACCCAGCCGTGCTCTGCAGCCTGTTCCTTGATGTACTGGCGGATCCACTGGTAGTCCACCACGGTTCCTGGCGTCACCGTGATGTATCCGTCCCGAGCCCACTGGTCATAGGGAACTTTATCGGTCTTGAGCTTGGTTGCCAGTGTCTCCTCAGGCATGAACGAATGACTCAGAACAGCGAACCGGCCGTCGCCGAGCGGGAATTCGAATGCCACGCTGGTAAGGTCGATCTTCGCCGACAGGTCAACCCCCACATAGCATGGCATCCCCTCCAAATCGGGCATGGGATGCTCCGCCGAGGCAGCGCATGCTCGCCACTTGTCCATCGGCATGTAGCCGTCCTCCGCCTGGTCTACCCAGATGTTCATGTTCTTCGTGAGGAAACTGCGCATCTTGGATGGCACATCGAGGGCCGCCCGGAGCTCGCCCCGCAGATAATTCATCCCCTCCTCGGTGGTTGCCAGGAGGGGATTGGCCTTGATCCAGACCGACTCGTCCTGCGGGTTGTCGTCGGGGTCCAGCTGGGCGATGTAAACGAAGTACTCCTCGTTCTCGAGCACTTGGTTGAGGATCTTGACGCAGTAGGTGTACTCCTCATAGCAGGGAGAGGAGAGGTCAAACCCCGCCGTGGTGATGATGAATAGAAGGGGCTGCGCCCGCTGGCCCATGCCGGAAACGATGACGTCGTACATCTCGGAGGTCTGATGGGCATGGTACTCATCGATAATGCCGAGGTGGGGATTCAGGCCATCCAGGCTCTTGGTGTCCTTCGACAGCGGCATGAACACGCTCTCGGTCTCCGGAAACACCGTCCTGGCCCGACCCGGTTCCAGGCGCTTCAGCAGATCTGGGGAGCGAATCGCCATGGTTCGGGCCGCGTCATAGACAATTCGGGCCTGGTCAGCCTTCGTGGCAGTTGCATAGACCTCGGCGCCCCACTCGCCGTCCACCATGAGCATGTAGAGCCCCAGGCCGGAGAGGAGCGTGGACTTGCCGTTCTTCCGGCCAACTTGGACATAGGCTTTGCGGAAACGCCGCAGGCCCGTATCCTTATGCACCCATCCGAACAGGCTGCCGAGGATGAACTTCTGCCAGGGTTCCAAGATGATTGGCTTACCGGCCAACTTGCCCTTGACGTGCCGGCAGAACCCATAGAACGCAAACACCCGCTCAGCCCGAGCGGGTTCAAACATATATGGGAACTCACCCGTCCCCTGCCTGTCCAGATCTTTCAGATGGCGCTCGCATGCCAGCCGCACCAGCTTGCCCGTGACAACCCGGCCGCCGGTCACATCCTCAGCAAACTGGGTAACGGCATCCAGCGGCACCTGGGTCATGATCCAAACAACTCCTCGAACTTGTCCCTGGGCTTATCGTCACCCTTTGGGATAGCGATAGAAGCCCGGCCGGATGGGTCAAGTCCGAACTTGCCGCCAAGACGTGCCACAATGGAGGCGTATTTCGATTGCGCCGCCACAGCCGGATTCTGCATGGGCCCCCGCTCCGTTTCAATAATGATCCCCTGCTCCTGGATCAGACGGGAACATTCGGCGTACCGTGCTGCGGCGTCGCAGAACAGCGCCAGCTGGTCAACATCGGCGTTGGTGAGGATCTCCAGCGGTCCCAAAGCCTTAACGGCCCGGCGCCATATTTTCTTAGCTTCCTTGTCCAGCCAGGAGGGAGCCCTGACCGCATCGGCGGCAGGCCGGAGCCGGGCCTCGCCCTCCTTCCGCTTTTGGATCTCATCCTTCGTCAAGTGCTTCTTTCCATTCAGTACCAAGAGTTCAACTGGCCTAGCCCGTCTACCCATGCGATCGCCTCCTTCCCGGGTATGAGTTGCGGCAAAAAGGGAGTTTTGCGCGAAGCGGGT